>Ga0209314_10000005_pt1 | contig 81991 bp, 86 predicted proteins | sample I19B2metaG_FD_184146 | JGI IMG/M metagenome (GOLD analysis project Ga0209314, IMG submission 184146) | Lake sediment bacterial and archeal communities from Gulf of Boni, Indonesia to study Microbial Dark Matter (Phase II) - ​I19B2 metaG... | ecosystem: Environmental > Aquatic > Freshwater >... | reverse complement strand
GAACAGCAGACCCACATTTGATGTTTTCCACCCATAGTCAGGTGGATCCTGCTCAGGAAACCACCATGCGTACTGGGCATTTACTGCCTGGGGAGAAATGCCGTCGAAAAGCTTAGCTCTAATTTTCACCCGGGCTGAAGGGCTTTCGACCCATACCCAATCACCCTCACTTATTCCAAGAGCAGCTGCAGTGTCGGGGTGCATTTCCACTAGCGGATCCGGGTTATGCCGTCTTAAATCCTCAATTTGACGCAATTCTGAGTGGAAGAAGTATCTGACCTTGTTACCAGGTATTAATATCAATGGAAACTCCTTGGCTACTTCAGGTGTGGAAACAGGAGACATAGGCGGTTCACGATACACGGGGAGCGGCGATGCCCCCACGCGCTCCATAATGCTACTGTAAATCTCAAACTTGCCTGAGGGCGTGTGAAACCCTTCGGTCGTGTATTTGCGATAGCGCATCTCGCTCAAGATTATACCGCGTTCGCAGAACTGCGCGAAAGTAAGGCCCGTTTCTTCCAATACCCAATTCAGATACTCGGTACTATCCTTCCAAGGAAAGGCCTCGTGAAGACCCAGACGGTGCGCTAGATCAAAAATCACATCGCGGTCATCGCGCGCCTCAGCAAAATGAGCTAATTTCTTTCTCGCTAGCACGCACCATATTTTAGAGAGATATACTACGTCATCCTGCTCTAACCATGTAGCTGCGGGCAGCACCAGATCAGCCAGTTGAGCTGTGGGCGTCATGAAAATATCGGATACTACTATGAATTCCAGACACTCCTTCAGTGCTCGCTCAATTTTCAAACCCTGCGTGGCCGTGACCAAGGGATTGGATCCCATGATCCATATGGCTCGCGTCCGATACGGTTTACCTGTGATCACTGAGTCCCAAAAGGCAGGGGTATGAGTGTTAGGGCAAAACGGGAATTTGCCTGCTGCGATCATGCGATCCTTTTGCTCTTTAGGCAAAAACTGCACTCCCCGCTGTTCAGGGTTGATTAGTACCGACTTTTGCTTGACCCCAGTTGGGGGGACCCATATCACGTTTCCACCGGGGCGGTCAATATTGCCAGTGATTCCCATGAGGATCAATAGCGATCGCGCAGTATGAAAACTGCAGACACTCATGTCGATCCCATTGCCCCACTGTATACCTCCTGGGGCGACAGTAGCGAAAGTTCGGGCAGCCGCGCGAATAGCTCCAGCATCGACGCTGGTTATAGGCTCAGCCCATTCAGGGGTGAAGCCGCGAACATGTTGGACTAGCTTCTCAAAGCCAATAGTGTAGTTGTCCACAAAGTCATGGTCAATTAAGTCCTCGACAATGATGGTGTTGATCATAGCCAAGGCTAGAGCACCATCAGTTCCAGGCCTCAGTTGCAACCAGTGGTCTGCTTTTTCAGCCGCTCGAATCCGCCGGGGATCTACTACGATGACTTTGTCCGCTTGGTTAAGGGCTCGGCTGAACATCCCACCACACATCCCATCAGATGCTCCAGTTTCGGTAATGTTGCAGCCCCAGACCATGATGCAAGCGGGCATTTCACCGCCAAACCCATAGATATCACAGACCGGGAGTCGGCCCATGGTAATGTTGCTGGCGATGACCCGTGGAATAAAGCAAAGATGAGCTGGTCCTACGAAGTTCGGAGTACCGAACGTGTTGGCAAAACGTTCGGTCCATTCTATGTGGGGTCTGCCAGTTCCCTGGTAAATAGCTACAAATTCCGCACCGCTCTCGTTCTTGATCTTCGTAAACTTGTCTGATATTTCATGTAAAGCTTCATCCCAGGAAATCCTTTTCCATCTGTTTTCGCCCCGTCGACCCACTCGCCGGAGGGGATGCGTCAAACGGTCCGGGTGATAGAGAAGCTTAGGAGCCGCCTGCCCTTTAGGGCAAAGGTAGCCACGGCTGGTTGGGCTGTCGGGGTCACCTCTGACTTGGACTACGCGATCTCCGTCGAGGTGGACAAATACTTGGCAGATTCCGTGACAGCCACGACAAGCAGAACGTACTACACGCGTTTCGCTGGACATAATGATGCCCACCTAGCTTGCTGCGCGCGCTATTATAATTTTAGTATCTTTGATGCATTTTTCCCTAGTATTTTTTCTTTGAAGCTTTGGCTGACTGGTAGTTTCTTTACGGCTTCAGCCGCTTCTTTCGGAGTCTGTCCCGCTGGATAATCACTCCCAAACAGTATCTTATCTGGTACTGTCTTCTCTAGTAGACTCCATGGAACAATATCTACATAAAACGGATGTAACGGCCAAAAGGATATGTCAGCAAACACGTTTTTGTGATGGAGTAGCATATTTATAGCGTCCATATACTGCCATCCACCTAAGTGAGCACATATTATCTTTAAATCTGGGAAATCAAAAGCAACATCGTCAATCATTAATGGATGAACATGTTTTACTCTACATCCTTTGATAATCACTGATCCTGTGTGAATCAAATTAGGAATACCAAGTTCCTCAGCTTTACTGTAGCACGGGTAGAATGCTTCATCATTAATATCTAACTCAAGTGTCGACGCAACGGTTTTGATACCTGAGAATCCGAGATCTTTTACGGCATATTCAATTTCATGCACGGCTTCTGCCCCGGTATTTGGATCAAAACCTGCGAAGCCGATGAACCTTTCTGGATACTCTTCTAATAGTTTTGCTACGCTCTCGTTCATTGGTCTCACAGGCATACCTTTTATGGCCGGGTTTACCAGCACAATCTTATCGATTTTTGCTTCATCCATTTGGTTAATAAACTCTGGTAATGGTAACATGACATGGTTTCTTTGGTAGTAATACTTGGATGTCTGGCTTAATGCGATAGGAAAGTGTTGGGGATTGGCTAGAATATCTAGCTTTTTAGTATCTAGTTGAGGTGGTATGTTTCCTTGCTGTGGTTCTATGAATTGTGGGTGAACATGGACATCAATAATCATGCGCGCCACCTCTTTATTCTCTTTAACTGCGTTGATTTAAACAATTGTGACTGTCATACAACAGCAACAGCGCGCGCTAACTACCTCAGTTGTCGTTGAACGAGGTGTTTTTTGCTGTTTGACGACAACCGCCAATCGCTTCAGTTTTTGGCGGTTGGCGCGCGCTAAAAGTCTATCATTCAAACTTCAAAATCCAAGGTTGAAAGAAAGAGGTTTGCACGCGTTTCGGCATTGGAAAGCAACCATGGAATACCATAAAACAAGAGACATATTACACGTGCAGCAGCTGCTCGGTCACCGCACTTGAGGAACACACTGATCTACATCAACTTAGAAGAAGCGTTATATCAAAACACAGATGGACGAATTCCATGTGAAAGTTCCTCAGAGCTTAGATGAAGCTTGCAAGCTGCTTGAAGTCGGCTTTGAATACGTAACAGACATGAACGGAGCCAAACTCTTCAGAAAACGCAAATGAAGGCAAAAGTAGTCTTTTATGCTAACAGTTAGTCTTTTATGGCTTCTATGAGGCTCATTACGTTCCAAAGTTTCACTCTTGTGTAAGGTGGCATATTTGGGTCTTGTAAGATGTCATCTAGAATGGATACGGCGTTTGAGGCTCTAACGGCTGGCGTGTACTCTATCGTTTGTAAGGCATCCATGGAATCTTTCGCCGCCCTCCTGATGTTCCTCGGCGTAGTATTATCTTCAGCTACTTCTCCAAGCACGACCAGTGCTTGCTTAATCCTCGCCTCATACTCCTCAGTTTTCTTTTTCCGCACCATTACTGCCACCCTACCAATTTCGCGGTAATCAAATTATATAAGCTTTGATACGTATTTACTTTGGGGTTACAGAAAATGCAGAAAGACGAAGAAAAACACATTAAACGCATGGCTGACCTGTTACGCCAAGGCTCAACCCTCACAGATTTAACATGTCCAGCATGCGTCTCCCCACTATTTAAGCTAAAAAATGGAATCTTATGGTGTGCAAAATGTGAGAAAAAAGTCGTAGTGGTTAAAGAAGGTGAAGACGTCGGAAAAGTAACAAGCGCCATGGCTTTGGAAAACTTGGAAGCAACACTTTTAGTGAAGGTGCAAGAAATACAGAACAAAATGCAGCACACAGAAAACGTTGAAGAACTGCAAAAGCTAAGTACGGCGCTTTCAGAGCTGCTGGAGAACTTGGAAAAAATAGGGAAACTGAAAAGAGGCTAGAGCAGGGACCTCAATCTAATGTTTGGATTCTATGAGAACTTCCCGCGGAACATACACAAGATAGCAATTTTTACCTGTTCTATTACAAACAAGAAACTGCAGGAAAGACTGATACAAACCTTCCGCGAAACAAACAGTAAAACCTACAATTTAGAGGATCTCGCCGACCCCTCAGTGCCTAACTGCATAGCCATTTTCGAAATTGGAATAGCTGAAACAAATAACTTCAACTATTTGGACAACGAGGAAACAAGTAAAATACTAAAAGTAATAGAGAAAAAACCTTTACAAATCATGGATTTCTTTTGCGCCATACGCTACTACAAAACCGCAGGCGAAAAGAAAAAACCCCTAAAATTTGACTACTACATTCTACGTATTCTATTTAGCAAGAATTTAATACAAACACAGATTTTCCATGAAAGAGGACCTAGATACGTTTCACCAGTCGATATCCTCAACTTCTTCGTCAATAAAATCAACGAAACCTTTTCTAGAAAAATTTTAAAAGCCTTAGAAATTGTTTAGCATGCTTCTTCCAAAAAATTAAGAACAACCTTTAAAATCTCAGCTGCGACCTCACGTTTAGGCTTATTTCCACCGATTTTGACAAGTTCCCCCTTTTCAACAAACCTCATGTAAACTCTGCGCACCTTTTGTTGCGTTTCCAAACTTTCCATAACTGATTTCTTGCGTTTCAGTCTCTTAAGCACAATCTCAGGGTCAACATCTATAAAAATCGCAAGATGAGGCCGCATTACATTCTCGTTTATCTTTTCAATCCACTCCAAATCAAGTCCAACTCCGCCCTGATAGGCTAAGGATGAATAGACATAGCGATCGGAAACTACAAGCTTTCCCTCATTCAAAGCGGGAAGAACCTCAAGTTCTAAGTGTTCAAAACGGTCTGCAGCAAAAAGCAAAGCCTCAACAACGCTCGAAAGGCGCTTTTTACCACGCAAACAATACTGTCTGATAAATTCTCCTATTTTGCCACGACTAGGTTCAGCCGTGTAAACAGCCTTGTAACTCTGGCGCAAGCGTTCTACAAGCAGTCTTGCCTGCGTAGTTTTTCCGCACCCATCCAATCCTTCAATGCAAATGAAGAAACCCTTTTCTGGCATTTTCTCGACCAACGGAACTTTTGGCATTAGACATTATAGGGAGACGCATTAATAATTGTTTAAGAAAGTGAGGAACTACGGATGCCGAAGAATTATTGGGGGGAAATAAAAGACCCAGTGCACGGATACGTCTACATAACAGAAAATGAAAAAGAAATAATTGACTCTTACCCAGTTCAGAGACTGCGAAGATTGAGGCAACTTGCAGGTTCAGAGTACGTTTATCCAGGAGCCAACCATACGCGTTTCGAACATTCTGTGGGCGTCATGTATTTAGCCAGCAGAGTCACAGAAAATGCTAATTTTTCTCAGCTTTTGAGCGAAGAAGAAGCGGAAATGGTTAAAATTGCAGCTTTGCTGCATGATGTTGGCCACGGCCCGTTTTCTCACGTTTTTGAGCAATTGCTCATCAAGGAGCTTGACAAAACACATGAAGATATAACGACATGGATGATTGAGAGAAGCGAACTAAAAGACAAGCTGACCAACACGGGATACAAACCTAAAGACGTTGGAAAACTGGCAGTGGGGAAATTACGCAAACCCAAAAGAGCTTTTCTGGACCAGATAATAAGCAGTGCTGTAGATGTTGATAAACAAGACTTTATCGTCCGGGACACACATCACACTGGTGCGGAATATGGCTATATCGACATTTTCCGATTAATCCACGCCTTGGATGTGTTGGGAGAAAACTTGGCAGTAGACCTGGGCGCCTTATCCGCCCTTGAATCACTCATAATAGCCCGAATAGAGTCCTTCAAAAGTATATACTTCCACCGCGTCGGAAGAGCAGCACAGATAATGCTTGCAATCGCTATGGAAAAAGCAGATGAAGAGCTTGGGTTGACAAAGTTCAAAACTGCAGAAGACTACTTGGCTATGGACGACTATACTGTTTGGACAGCGCTAAAAAATTGCGAGCAATCAAGCCAAATCATAGAAAACCTTGAAAGACGTAAGATGCTGAAATGCGCCTACGAGAGAACCTTTTACGAAAAAGACACAACAATCTCAAACATTTTCGGCCTTGAAGCTTATAGAAAGCAGATGCAAGGCGAAATAGCAAAGGAAGCCAAAGTAGACGCAGAAAGTGTGATAATTGATGTGCCAACCGTCCCCTCTGTACCATATCACCATTCAGTGCTCATGGAATCTATGGAAATACCAGTATTTCGCAAAACACAAGAAGGCGAAAAAACACAGCAACGTCTAAGCGAAATATCGAAAATCTTTGAAACCCTTAAAGGCTTCATCAACATACTGCGTGTTTACACGACCGAGGAAAATCGCGGGAAAGTCGAGAAGGCAACCGGAAAGATTTTAGGCAGAATCCCCTCTGCAGCAAAAATATCCTATTAGGACGTGGTCAAAACCGAAAGCATAAACTAACAGGCTTTTAATTGTTGAAGGCCATTGTGAAACCGAAGCTTAAGTGTCCACAAAACCCACAAGTTTCCTAGGAGAAGTTGAATCAACCAATGGAAAATGACTGGGAAAAGCCGTGACGTATGCGGAGAATACATAAACGATAAAGCTCTCTGCTTTCCGGTGGCCACGGCTTAACTGCGGCGAGTCATTTGCCTTATTCGCTCGTCAAGAAGAACCTAGCTCCGAAAGCCCACAGTTAACCAGATGGCTGAACCAGCTGAAGTAGTAGCGCGCGCGATGTAGTGGTGGAAATCCCAATGAGAAGAAAATAGATATCAACAAATCAAAATCGGTGACATAGTCAAAGTCAACACTTACGGAGGATTGTTAAAATTCTGAAAATAACAATGATCAGCTTTGTAAAACAGCCCATTATGCCTCCGCGCTGAACAGGGTAGAAACAACGTTTGCAAGCTTAAAGAGTGCTTAAAGACAGCTTTGAAGGGTAAGGTTTATTCGAATGGAAAATAATTTTGCATGATGCTCCGGATAGGAGGGCTCCGGTAGAAGAGCACCAGACAGCTCTACCGAATATAGCCCGGTCAAGTATTCCGGCCTTTCGAGCCGAAGACGCGGGTCCGAATCCCGCCCGGAGCACTAATGCACTCTCCGGAATCAACAAGGACGAGACTTGAAGTTCTAATCTTATTGACTATATGCGCGCTATAGCTGATTTTTTCTAAGTCAACGCTTTTATTTCTCCGATTCGGAGCTTGGTTCAACATAGCGCGCGTGCTTTTTCTCTTCCTTTAGGAACAATTTTGAAGGGCACTGTGCCTCTCTCAACAATCATACGCAACAACTCCACAATAATTGCGTGTGATTCCCCAGGTAAGTCATCTACCGAGAAAGTTGGCATGCCTTTAACTCCATCAATTTCACCAGCATCTACGCATTCCTGAAGCATTCTAAGTTCCGTTTGTTTGTCGTGAAGAACCTCCGGTTTTCGCAACAAAGCTGCCATGCAAGCACTAACACCGTATGCTCCCCAGTTTGATACTGCTGAGACAACTAGAGCATCTACCTTGGTGCTGTTTGCTATTCCTCTTCCGCAACCGTCCGTGCATTGTCCATATCGTGGAATAATCTTACTTGCTTCTTCGGCAATTGTGCCAAATCCGATTTCCATTAGCGCGCGCGCTAACTTGGCTCTCGATAAGTCTTAAATATGAGCGCGCGCAGCTGTTTGATTTGGCGAACTAGAGGTATTTATAACGCCTATTCCAATCATCGCCTCATGGAACTTGGAAGAAATATAAATATTAAGCATGCCAGAGAAAATAGGATAATTCTGAGACGCTCCAGTGGATAAAATGAGAAAGCCACTTTGGGTGCCTTCCGAAGAACGCGTAAAGCAAGCTAATATAACTAGGTTTATAGGTCTCGTCAATAAAAAGCACGGTCTTGAAATTAACTTCTACAATCAGCTATACAAGTGGTCGATTGAGAATATATCGGATTTTTGGGCTGCTGTGTGGGAATTCTGTGAGATAAGAGCTTCCAACAGATATAGTGTAGTAGTCGACGACTTGAGCAAATTTCCTGGTGCAAAGTGGTTCATCGGTGCGAGATTGAACTTCGCCGAGAACCTCCTAACATACAAAGATGATCAGTTAGCCTTCATATTCAGAGGAGAAGCACAGAAGTCAGCCAGAATGACGTACGCGGAATTGTACGATTACGTAGCACGTCTGGCTCAATCGCTGCGCGAGTTGAGGGTTGCTCCCGGAGACCGCGTAGCCGCCTGCATGCCTAACTTAATCGCGACGGCCGCAGCCATGCTTGCTGCAACGAGTATCGGCGCCATATGGTCTTCTTGTGGCACTGAGCTAGGTCCTGTTGCCGTTCTTGATCGTCTGGGTCAAATTGAGCCTAAAGTCTTGTTCACTGTTGACGGTTACCCCTATAAGGGAAGAACCTTCAGCTTTTTGCCAAATGTTGAGAAAATCGCCAGAGGAATCACCTCGCTGGAAAGAATAATTGTAGTTCCTTACGTGGAAGAAAACCCAGATGTTGGTCATATCCCAAAATCTGTGCTTTACAATGATTTCTTGTCCAAGAAAAGACAGCCTTCATTTCGATTTGAACAGTTGCCCTTTGATCACCCTATTTACATCATGTTTTCGTCTGGAACAACTGGTAAGCCAAAGTGTATGGTTCAGGGAGCAGGCGTCTTAATTAACCATCTAAAGGAGCTGATAATCCACAGTGATCTGAAACGCCAAGATAGGATATGTTATATAACGACTCCCAGCTGGATGATGTGGAACTGGCTGCTAACCTCCCTGGCTGTGAAAGCCACAGTTATATTATACGATGGTAACCCGAACTACCCTGATTGGGGCTCCATGTGGCGACTGATTCAAGATGAAAAAATATCTATTCTGGGTTGCAGCGCAAGTTACATCAACCATCTTAGAAGCGTAGGGGCTAAACCCGCCAAGAGTTACGATTTGTCATCGTTGCGCGAAATATCCCAGACTGGTTCGCCCCTTTCGGCTGAAGGATTCGAATACGTTTACCGCGAAATCAAAGAAGACCTCCATTTTAATTCCATCGCTGGAGGCACGGACATCAACGGTTGTTTTGCCATTGGAACTCCCATCCAGCCCGTGTATGCTGGTGAACTGCAGGGTCCAGGTTTAGGAATGAAGGTGAGAGCCTATGATGAAAAGGGATGTCCGGTGGTTGATCAACAGGCAGAACTTGTTTGTGAAGTCCCAACTCCCCCCATGCCTCTTTATTTCTGGAATGACCCCGACGGTAAAAAGTATCGAGATTCTTACTTCAGTTTTTATCCCGGTGTTTGGCGACACGGCGACTGGGTTTTAATTCACGGCGACACGGGTGGAATAACCTTTTTAGGTCGCTCTGATTTCACCTTGAAGCCGGCTGGAGTGCGTATAGGTCAAGCTGAAATATACAACGTGGTAGAAAGGTTTGAAGAAATAGCCGACAGCATGGCTGTGGGACAAGACTGGAAAGGGGACCAACGCATCATCCTCTTTGTTAAACTTGCGCGGGGATTTCAATTAACGGAGGATTTGAAAAACAAGATTGATAGAGCCTTGCGCGAAGAGGCTTCTCCTAGACATGTTCCAGCCTTAATCATTGAAGTGCCAGATATTCCCTACACCTTCAATATGAAGAAGGTTGAAAGCTCGGTCTCAAGCATAATACATGGCAGACCAGTCACAAACAGGGATGCATTAGTTAATCCTGAGTCGCTGGACTTCTACGAAAGAATTGTTCCTCAACTCCAAAAAGAATAGGACGCGCGCGATTCTATGAATGCCTTGCTTGAAAAACTGGCTTTCAGGTACAAAGGTACTCGTTTTACAATAGGAATAGCTCCGAGAGATCCTAGAAGACCACCGTTGTGCTCTCAAGAACCCAGACAAAAGATCGCGCGGGCCGAACTATCTGCGAAAGTTTAAGGATATTCTTAAGTATCCTCAATCGCTAGTTCAATCATTTTATCAAAAGCGAACTTTCTGGCATATTTCGGTGGAATAAAGCCCGCGCACGCTTCTCCGGAAATACCTGCTTGAGGCTATGGCATTTAAGGGCTCATGTGGCCCTTACTCAGCATTTTTGATATGGACTTTGTGAAATAGGCATAATAGCCTTGCTTTGAGCCTCTGAATTGGCCTATTGAAACCCCGTAGCAGAAACTGCTGGTTCTTTCTAGGTTTTCAGGATTAAATTCCTTGATAACCTTAGTTGCTTCAACAAGACGGAGACCAGAATCTAATAAGAGCTTATAGAGAGCTTGATATTTCTTTGGAGCCCTATTGAGCTTTTGCAGAGAGGCCTTTATGGCATCTTGCGCGCGCTTATTTTCAAATCAATCTCATATTGAACTTTTGGTAATGCTTTCTGAAGACCGTTCAAATAAACAAGGTTAAATCCTATTACTTCTAAATAGTTAAATCAACAAGAACGAGACTAATTCTGAACTCGATTCTTTCAGCCTTTCAAAAAATTCGTCCTGCTATGGTTAACTGTGCATTTCAATCAAAACTCATATAAAACTGTCCGTATCGAATAAGCTTCAAACCGTATGGTGGCAGTTGTGACAGAAAAAATTGAGTTTAGCTATAAAAAATTGATGGAGAAAGTGAAGGACCTATTTGTTTTCCAATCTATTGAATCCATTATTAGTTGGGATATGGAAACGATGATGCCACCAAAAGCAATTCAACTGCGGAGCCAACAACTTGCCCTCATAAGCCGCATTACACATAAAATGATTACAGACCCAGAAATAGGAAACCTGTTAGAAAAGATCAGACAGCATCCAGAACATGATGAACTTGATGAAGTTCAGAAGAGGAACGTTTACTTAATAAAGAAAGATTTTGATGAGCAAACAAAGCTTCCCGAAGAGCTTGTTGCAGAAATCGCGAAGCAACAGGCTATAACCGTCGATGTCTGGAAAAAGGCAAAAGTGGCAAAAGATTTTTCCATATTCAGACCTGAGCTTGAGAAAATTGTCGATTTGAAGAAAAAAGCTGCAGAGATTCTCATGAAAGTAAAAGAAACAGCCACGCCTTATGACGCTTTAATAGACAGTTTCGAACCAAAAATGACAACAGAAACAATAACTAGGGTCTTTGACCAATTACGAGAAGGTTTAGCCCTAATACTGAAGAAATGTGGAACTGCTTCAAAGCAGCCTGACATACGCAGTCTCTGGCGCAAAGTTCCAATAAATGCCCAGCGCCAGGTAGCAAAAGCCCTTGCAGAAACAGTTGGTTACGATGTCATATCGAAAAACGCTGGAGGAAGAATTGATGAAACTGAGCATCCTTTCGCGGCGGGTTATTACGACGATGTGAGATTAACAACGCACTATTACGAGCACAATTTTACATCTTCGATTTTTTCAGTTCTTCATGAAGCTGGCCACGCCATGTACGAACAGAACCTGAATCCAGAATGGATGTATCAGCCAGTTGGAACAGCCTGCTCTTCAGGCTTCCATGAATCGCAGTCTCGTTTTGTTGAAAATATTGTTGGGCGCTCTCGAGATTTTTGGGTTTATTTTCTCCCAAAATTGAAGGAGATTGCTGGCAATGACCTTACAGACATCGATTTGGACTCACTTGTCCACGCCATCAACGAAGTTAGACCATCCAAAATCCGCATAGAAGCAGACGAGGTTACTTACTGCTTGCATATTATAATAAGGTTTGACATCGAAAGAGATCTGTTCGCAGAAAAAATTATGGTTAAGGAGCTACCTGAAATATGGAATCAAAAATACAAGGAGTCTCTTGGAATAAATGTTGAAAATGATTCTGAAGGAGTAATGCAAGATACTCACTGGGCAAGCGGGTTATACGGATATTTCCCAAGCTATGCATTGGGCAACATATATGGAGGACAAATTCTGATGGCGATGGAAAAAGATCGGCCAGACTGGAGAAAACAGCTTTCAATAGGCAACTTCAGAGACATAAAAGAGTGGCTGATTAAGAACGTTTACAGCTGCGGGAACCTTTATGACCCAGCGGACTTGATCAAAAAGGTCACTGGAGAAGAGTTAAACGTCAAACCTTACTTGAATTACCTCAGTACCAAATACTCGGAACTTTATGGTTTCTAATCAAGCGCTCTTTTTCCTAAGCAACTCGTAAACGCGCAAAAGTATTTCAATCAAAAGGCCGCCAATTACAAAATATACACCAACCCAACCGATGGCGGCGTCAAAGTAGTTGCTCCCATACAAAAACAACACTATGCCTAGTACGATTGAACCGAGGCAAAGCAAATCTTTTCGCAACATCTAATCGACTCCAAGATTGAATTTAAGCCTTTATTCAGTTAATATATATAGACTTACCGATTGAAAGCGAGATTAAACACCCGAGTACCAATAAAAAATATCGTGCGCACCTGCCTAAGTTTTGAAAAACGCGCGCGCCTAAATGTGAAAAAACTTCATTGGGCCGACAGTTTTTTCTATGAGCGCCGCATTAGACGACGTAAAGACCAGTCATATCCGACAGTTTTATATACGAGACACTCATACAGAGAATGTAGGAGTAGAGTAAATGTCGGATGTCAATGTTAAGAAACCTGAAACGCGAGAAGATCTCGTGAGAATGTTGACGGAAGCTGCTAAAAAAGAGGCGGAGTCTAGAATTTTCGCCAAGGCAAAACCGACAAAGCCTACAATTTCCGGAACAGCAAGAATTCTTAACATACATAGAGACACTCTTTATTCGTGGCTTAAGGAGTTTAGTGTCGACTTCAAAGAAGTTTTAGATAATCTATCGGCGATTATGTCGTATGAAACTGTCGAGAAACTAGAAAATGCATACCTTATTGGTGAGGCGCTTGTAGGGGAAGGAAACGAAGTTGCACATGTAGATCTTTTAATAGGCGACAAAAATGGGCCAGTTGGCGACGCTTTTGCTGCAGGTCTATCAAATCTTTCTGCAGGACACACGCCTTTGTTGGCTGTCATAAGGCCGAATCTTCCGCCTAAGCCACACACGTTACTTGTACCAAAGGTTACTGTTAAGAACATGGAAGACGCAGGCAAGATTTTTGGTCCCGCCCAAGCAGCTGTTGCAAAAGCCGTTGCGGATGCTGTTGAGGAAGACATCATTCCAAAGGGTAAAGTCGATGACTGGGTCATAGTATGTAGCGTGTTTATTCACCCGCAAGCAAGTGATAACCGCAAAATATACCAGTACAATTACGGGGCAACGAAACTAGCTCTAAGAAGAGCCTTGAATAAGTATCCAACTTTGGAAAAAGTTTTCTATGACAAGGACAGAGCTAAACATCCAATAATGGGATTCAAGGTTCCGCGTTTGTGGAGACCGCCTTATTTGCAGATTTCGCTCGATGCGCCAGAACTCGAAAGGACAAAGAAAGTTATATCGCAGGTTCCTGGCAGTGATAGAATAATCTTGGAAGTCGGAACGCCGCTCATTAAACGCTACGGAACAAAAGTGATAAATGATTTGAGACCGCTAGCCAAAGATGCGTTCATGGTTGCAGACTTGAAAACTTTGGATGTAGGAAAGGTCGAAGTTGACATAGCCTATGAAGAGACAGCAGACGCGGTGGTGGCTGCTGGATTAGCACCACCCGAGACAATCGACGCGTTTGTACACGAAGCAAAAAGACTGGGAATATACGCTGTAGTAGACATGCTTAACGTAAAGGAACCCATTGAAAAACTTAAGATGCAGAAGGAGTTCCCAGATGTGGTTGTTATACACAGAGGCATAGACCAAGAAACCGGTAAGACAATTGGGTTAGACCTAATACAACAACTGCGGCAGACCTTTCAAAGTAAACGCTTTTTGATCGCTGTTGCTGGAGGAATAGTGCCCGAGACCGCAAAAGAAGCCTTAGAAAAAGGAGCAGACATAATCATCGTTGGAAGATATGTAACACAGTCAAAAGATGTCGAACGCGCTGTGAGGGAGTTCCTCGAGTTAACGCCCAAAATGCGGGAAGACATCGACTTATTCAGGGTCCATGTGGAGTAAGTTTACCTTCGCCAAATAACAACTTAACATCCCTTTCTATTTCTTTAGGCAAATTGCCACGAGAAGACCCTGAAAGTCATATAGGCTAGAAGGAAAATGACACCTGTTGTAAGAAACAGATAATTGAATCCCAATATCTGAGCAAGGAAAGGACCCAGAAAAGAACCGCAAGCTCCACCAATACTTATTAGAACATTAAACAACCCGGCTTTTCCAGCAGGTATAAGCTCCATGGATAGAGAAAGTGCGTAAACGAAATATAAGGCATAACCAAAGCCCATCAAAATCAAAACTATAGTTGTGAGAATTGCAGTGTAAGCAACCGTCTGAACAAACAAAATTAACAGAAAAACTAAGGCACTCCGAAACAGTATAATCCTTCGAATGCGCACTTTTTCGTCCAACTGTCCTGAGCGTCTAACCGCCAAGAAATAACCTATAACTCCTCCACCAGAGTTAAGAACGTATATAAAGAAAACTATGCTTGCTGGAAGGGCTAAATCCCCTGAGAAGAATATGGGCAATGGTGTGAAAAGAGTGCTTGAAGCCAATGAAAATAAAACTAGACCAGAGCAGAAAGCATACAAATTTTCCCTTCCTACCTTCTCGTTAGGCAATAATCCATCAAGAAGCTTGGAAGCGATGATCACGCCTTTGTAAGCAAAGTCCACCGTCTTTTCTATGGATACTAGTCGCCTCTCAAAAATCAGCATTGGATCTTTCACCAAGATTAGAGAGACAAAAAAACCAAGCAAGTTTAAGCCACCACACAGCAGCAAGGTGGATCGTGCGTCAAAGCCAAAAGTTGAACTGAAAAATCCGAGGAGCAAGCCGATGAGCCAACCAGCTTCGGTGAAGCCCTCATAAAAAGCATAAGACTTTTCCCAGTCTTCACGGGTATAAAGCTCTGCTATCAATACATTCTTAGGAGCCTCATGGGCGACATGAAGTACTGACATGGCCGTGTACAAAATTATGAGCAAGCTCACACTGGACGTAAGGGTGAAAGCGTAAAGCAAGGCTGCTGCGGATAAAAATGAAAGAAGAATGTAACGTTTATAGCGCCTTGTTTTGTCGCAGACATAGCCCCAAAAGAAGGCGGCGGGAATAGCAAAGAATAGCGCAGCTGAAGCCATTATTCCTACATCTACTAGGGACCCGCCAATGGCTACGATATAGAGCGGAAGAAAGACCGATAGTAAACCAAACGCCATCTCATGAAAGAAGAATCCTAGCCGCCACATAACCGGAAAACGACTTCAAGGCAAAATTAATACCTTTGCCTTTAAACTTCAATTTTTATCTAAAGGCGCCGAAGTCTTCATAAAACCTTAAAAGAGAGATATTTAACTTTCATAACACCGCTGGAGCGTGCAACAATACGGCAAAGTTCAAAATAGTAATATCTAACCCAGAAACAGGGACTTCAAATGTGACTGAACTGGAAGAGGCTCATGCACTTCCTCTTATCGGAAGAAAAATGGGCGAAGTTATTGACGGATCAATAGTGAATTTACCAGCCTATAAACTCCAAATCTTGGGTGGCTCGGATCACGATGGATTTCCAATGAGACCAAATGTTCACGGTGGCGTCCGCCGTAGGGTAATATTGAGCGGAGGAGTTGGTTATAATCCTCTAAATGAGGGAGCGAGAAAGCGCAAAACAGTCCGCGGAAACATAATTACGGACGAGATTGTGCAGATAAACATGAAAATTGTTGAGAAACCAAAGAAGCTGAAGGAGAGTAGGAAAGAAAAAGAGAAAACTGAAAAGATAGAAAAAGAAGCTGAAACCACAAACAGCGCTTAAGACTCAATGTTTATTAACGTCCACATTTTAATCCTTCAATAATTCGCAGGTATTTATGGGAAAATAGAAAATGAGCAGCGAAAGTAGAACATTACCTAGACAACCAGAAGTCAATATTGGCACTATAGGGCATGTCGATCATGGTAAAACGACCTTGGTGCAAGCTTTAACTGGGGTTTGGGCTTCAAGGCACAGTGAAGAATTGAAGAGAGGCATAACGATAAGACTGGGCTACGCTGACATGCCAATTTACAAGTGTTCAATGTGTGAACCAACAAAAAATTACTCTACACAGCCGGTTTGCTCAAATTGCGGTTCAAAAGCAACTTTTGTCAGAGGAATAAGTTTTGTAGATGCCCCTGGTCACGAAGCCTTGATGGCCACAATGCTGTCAGGAGCCGCCATAATGGATGGGGCAATACTTGTAATAGCAGCTGATGAGACGTGCCCTCAGCCACAAACAAGAGAGCATTTAGCAGCTGCTGAGGTTATTGGCATAAAGAACATCGTTATCGTGCAAAACAAGATTGATATCGTTGATGAGACAAGAATACGCAAAAGCTACGAGGAAATTAATAATTTTGTTAAAGGGACACTAGCAGAGAATGCGCCAATAATTCCTGTTTCAGCACAGCATCGGGTAAATATAGACGTTCTCATCCAAGCGATAGAAGAAGTTATACCAACACCGAAAAGAGATGAAACAAAACCTCCAATAATGTATATTGTTCGTTCCTTCGACGTTAACAAGCCTGGTACTCCAATTGAGAAGCTTGAAGGTGGAATTATTGGAGGTACAATACTACAAGGCAAGTTTTTGGTTGGCGAGGAAATAGAGATACGCCCTGGGATTAGTATGGAGAGAGAAGGCAGAACTGTTTACAACCCCCTGATAAGCGAAATAGTCAGTTTACATGCAGGCGGAAAAAGCGTAAACGAAGCCTACTGTGGAGGATTGGTAGGAGTTGGGACACTTTTAGACCCGTCATTTTCAAAGGCAGACGGCTTAACGGGAAACATAGCTGGAAAAACAAGCATGCTCCCTCCTACGTTGACGGAGCTAACCTTGGAAACGCAGATTCTTGAGCGGGCAGTCGGAACAAAAGAACTTTTAAAAGTTGAAAGAATTAACCTTGACGAGACCTTGCTCTTGCATGTCGGTGCTGCAGTAAATGTCGGAAAGGTGACCGCGATAAAGAATAACATAGGGACTGTTAAACTCACTCGCCCAGTATGTGCACAAGCCGGGTCAAGGGTCGCCATAAGTAGAAAAATAACAGCACGATGGAGACTAATAGGGTACGGCATTATAGTATAAATATTCTATAAAAATGCTCTACTGATCTCATTTGATCACGATAACTCTGTCCGGATTTCTATTTTTTCTCGAAAATATCCACTCTATGGCTTATGTCTTCCAGAGGTACTTTGTAGCGCACGCTGCCCCTGCTGCATCTTAGTAATTAACAAGTTAAAATAAGACATCGTCCTAAAAAGTTGGGAACACATAAAAATATGGAAAACATGTTTTTACATGGCAAAAATGGCACATCAACATGACAGAAGAATCTAAACAGGTTGAGAATACTCTAAAAGTAGTTTTAGACTCAAACGCTTTATTTGTACCGCTTCAATTCAAAATTGACATTTTTGAAGAATTGGAAAAGCTTTTGAAAGTGAACTTTGAAGTAGTTTTACTTTCGCCAATTCGGCAGGAACTAGAAAAGTTTGCTGAAAAAGGTTCGCCGAAAATGCGCAAGAACGCTGTTTACGCCTTAAAGCTGGCTGAAAAGTGTACGCTAATTGATGTGGAGGAAAAAATGGGGGCATCGCCGGATGACATGATTGTTGAGGTTGCCAGGAAACGGGGTTTTCTTGTATTTACAAATGATAGAAAACTTAGGAAGAGGCTAAGGAATATAAATGTGCCAGTCATTTATGTGAGGCAAAAGTCGCAACTTGAAATTGATGGAAGAATATGACCAATGTTTAAACTCATAACTCTTGAAGACACAATTCGCATTCCGCCCGAAACATTTGGCAAACCCTTGGACTCAGTTGGACGCCAACAAGTCAAGGCGAAATATGAGGGCATTGTTGGCGAGGAGTTAGGCTATGTTATAGCTGTGACAGGTGCGGACGTAAGCCCCATTGGGAAAATAATTCCAGGAGACGGGGCCACCTACCACAAGGTGAGATTTTCTCTGCTGACTTTCTATCCAATTATTCAGGAAGTAGTTGAAGGCGACGTTGTAGAAATAGCAGATTTCGGAGCCTTCCTTCGCATAGGACCTGTTGACGCTTTACTTCATGTTTCACAACTCATGGATGACTTCATTTCTTATGACGAAAAACAAGGGGTTTTATCAGGTAAAGAGACCAGAAGGAAATTGATTTGTGGAGACCAAGTTCGTGTTCGAGTGACAGCAGTTTCTCTCGGTAGAGTTGGAAGTTCCGGGAAGATAGGCGTAACAGCTAGGCAATCCTTCCTTGGCAAGTTAGATTGGATTAAAGAAGACTTGCCAAAAGCGAAAGAAGGCGCAGAGACAACTCCAGAAACTAAAGAAGAAAGCATTAAGGAAGAAGGTGATTAGATGAGTGAGAAGGCATGTGTAACGTGTCACTCCATAACAAAAGACAATACTTGTTCAAAATGCAAGTCAACATCTTTAAGTGACGATTTCAGCGGGTTAGTCATAATGTTTGATCCTGAAAATTCTGCCATCGCAAAAGCTATGAATATAAAAGAGAAAGGGCGTTATGCCCTAAAAGTCAGGTGAGGCTAGTTCGCTGGTAGGCGTTGAACTTATTGCAGACTAAAAAATTCGAACATATTTCTACCTACATGCGGCGGCTATGCAGTTTATAATTGAATAATAGTCAAGCGTATGTCACGCAAAGGCTAAAATAAGCCTCGCCATAATCAAAGGGTGATTAAAAATGGCTGCAGTGTATTTCCTCACTCCGGAACTACGCACAAAACTCAAGAAACCTATCGGTATGCTTATTCGAGGTTCTTTCGCTGAAACAATGGCTAAATTTAAGGACTTTGTGAAAAAGGAAGAAGCACCCTGTGTAATATCAGTTGGGGACACTGTCTCAAAGAATCTTTTTGAAAATCAAATGCGTTTTCAATTATCTGTTATAGATAATAAGCGTATGAGAAGGAAAATTCAACCGAGGTGGTTTGCTGCAGAGAAAACAATCTATGTCAAAAATCCCCAAGGAACAATAACAGAAGAAGCCATCAGCGCAATTGAAGAGGCATTAACTGGTAGTCAACGGGTTCAAATAGTTGTGGAGGGCGAAGAAGACTTGTTGACACTGATTGCCATTTTATATGCTCCAGAAAACTCCCTCGTTGTTTATGGACAACCCTTTGAAGGTATTGTTGTTGTTAAAGTTACACCCAAGAAGAAAGCAGAGGTTGCTGGTATTTTAGAACTTATGAAAACTGTTCGAAAAGCTAAATAAGAAGGTTATTGTATGAAGTCAACACCCCACAAGGGGGTAAATCATGAAAGTAAAGGTAACCTCAGAGAAGAAAAATCCATTGTTAAAACGAAGGGAAGTATATTTCAGAATAGAGCATGAACAATTGGAAAGAACCCCACCGCGGTTAGATGTGAGAAAAGCGATAGCAACGGAACTGAAAACGAGTGAAGATTTTGTTTTTGTTAAAAAAGTGCAAACGAAAACAGGAACACGGACAGCTGTTGGAGTGGCGAACGTCTACGAATCAATTGAGCAAGCAAAACTTATTGAACCTGAATACATAATCAAACGAAACATTCCACCAGAGAAAAAGGAAGAAGAAGGAAAGGAGTAGTTCATGTCTAGGAAAGAAACGAAAAAGGAAGAAGAAGCTATGCCGAAAGAGGAAAAGAAAGAAGAGGCAAAACCTGAGAAAACGGAGAAAGCTGCAAAGTCTGAGAAAAAGAAGAAAGAGGAAAAGGGCATTTTCACTTTATATAAAACAGAAGGCAATAAAACCGTCAGGTTACGTCCAGTTTGCGAAAGATGCGGCCCGGGGTATTTTATGGCGAACCATGGCAATAGATATACGTGCGGACACTGTGGGTTTACACGGTACAAACCTTCTGAAAAATGAACAGTCTTAAATTCTTTGCTGCTATCTGATATTCTTTGATGGTTTAGATGATTAGGGTGAACGTTGTTGTATCGAATATTTCTGCTGAGCGCTTTTGGGACATTCGAAAGCCGATTCCACCCATTCAGATCAACACGAACATAAACATAATAGGGATGGAGAAGAAGGCAGAGGACTCTTTGGAAGTCCCATTTGTTCTAACAATAAATTACAACCCCTCAATAGCACAGATAAGCCTCAAAGGAAACGCACAAGTATCTGGCGACAAAGGCGAAATTGAGAAAATCTACAAGGAATACGAAGCAAAGAAACCGCCACCACTGCTTATTGTGCAATCTATCTCCAACGTTGTCTTTGTTGAGTCCGTGCTGATATCCAGAACATTAAACATCCCGCCACCGATACCGTTACCGCAAATACCAGAGGCTAAGTTGCCTCCAAATAAAAAGCCTACAGAGATTAACTATAGCACCTGAAAATGTGGAAGCAATCTATTTTAGTGGAACATACATTGAAGAGCGCGATGCACCTATGCCTGGGGTTCCATGTCTTACTGGTTTATTTGTAATTGCAAATTCTCCCAAGTAATGCCCAATCATTCCTGGTTTAATTTCTACCGAAAGGAATTCTTTGCCGTTGTGAACTAGAATGGTGATGCCAACCATTTCGGGTAGGATAAGCATGTCACGAACATGCGTTTTCACGGTGACCTTGCTTCCTTCCTTAGCAGATTCTTTTGCTTCTCGTATTCTTTCAAGCAATATCCTTTGTTCTGGTGTTAGACCGCGATGAAGACTCCTTCTCTGTCTGGATGGAAGCAGGTTAATAAATTCATCCATAGACATGCTCTGCAAGTTGTTAAGCGTGTAGCCACGATACATGAATTCTTTCGGCATTTTTTCTCACCCTAATGGTAACGTTTAATGCTATAAACCTTACGTCATACTATTGAGCTGTCCTTCTCTTTTTCTGCCCCGCGCCTCTAGCTGCGATTAATCCAACCTTCTGCCCTGGTGGCGCACCGTGCGAAGTCGTCGTGCATTTTCGTGCGCTTCTTTTGCTACTGCCGTATGGATGGACAGCGGCAACCATTGCTCTTCCACGGGTTCTCGGGTATTTATGTCCCTTTGCTTTCATCAGGTGGAATTTTTCGCCAGCTTTCAAGAAAGGCTTCTCTGTTCTGCCAGCCCCGGAGACCACGCCAATTGTGGCTAAACAGTAGTCGTTGATGTATCTTGTGTTTCCAGATGGGAGTTTAATCATAGTTCCTTGGGGGGTGTGACCTACTACTATTGCGTAAGCGCCTGAGGATCTTGCGATTTTGCCGCCGTCGCCCGGGCGGAGCTCAACGTTGCAAACCATGGTGCCTTCGGGGATTTTTCCTGTCGAGAGAATATTGCCTACTTCAGCCGAGGCTTTCCCGCCTATTTGAATTTCCTGCCCTGCATAGGCACCCTCTGGGACAACTGTGTAGCATGTTTCCCCATTTTCGAATTTTATTAATGCTAGAGGTGCTCCGCGCCCAGGATCATGTACGAGTCTTTGTACAACGCCGATTATTGCGTTTTCGAAGTATTCTTTGGGGGTTATTGCTAGTGGATACTGCGATGGCGCCACTCTCTTGTGGGTTGATGCCCTGAAAGTGGGTCCACCATGTCCGCGCCTTTGAACACGAATTCTTTTTCCCATAATCATGCCTCATGTAGTTTTACAACATTCCTAGTTTGATTGCGACGTCAGACGCACTGTAGTCTGAATGGAGTTTGACGAAAGCCTTTTTTTGACCTTGGGGTGTGGTTAAGAGGTTAACTTTTTCAACTTTTACTTCATAGAGTTCTTCAATTGCCCTTTTCACGTCACTCTTGCTTGCCTTCAAGTTAACTATGAAGACTAATTTGTTGTCTTTTTCAACCATTAGGCTGGCGGCTTCCGTCATTAAAGGATAAAACACAACATCATGCGGGTCCATTATGTCTTATCTCCTTCACCATAAAGCTTGTCCAGTTTCGCGATCGCACTGCGCGTCCACACCGTTAGTCTTCCTGGATGCGTGCCGGGCGCAAGCGTTTCAGCGTTTAGGTTTTCAACAGGGACTATGTCTATGCCTAGTAGGTTGCTTCCGGCATCAATTAATCCTTCATTTTCTGCCACAACTATGAGAGGACCTATGGCGTGCTTCATTTTTCTTCCTCTGCGTTTGCCTTTTCCAGCACGGACTCGTCTACTTTCTCTCACTCGATAAATGTCTGACAAGACGCCTAGACGCACGAGAGCTTCTTCTACTTCTTTAGCCCTTTTTAGTTTTTCAAAATCTTCTGTGACTATGAGGGGGATTTGTGGGACAGCCTCTATTGAGTGCCCTCTTAAAGCTACCACCTTCTTTGACGCTGTAGCAGCTATTGCTGATAGTAGGGCTAGGCGCTTTTCCTTTTTAGGTATTCGCTTAACAATTTTCTTTTCAGAAGTCGGCGGATGCGCCTGTCTTCCTCCAACTGTTCCGGGAGCAAAAGCAGCCCTTCCGCCTTGACCTTTGACTCTCGGCACTCTTGACATGGCGAAGCCTGTACCTCTAGATTCTGCCGTTGTTCTTTTTCCAGCCATGGGGTTCCTGCCTTGGGGTTGGATTCTTGTTGATTGTATTGCGAGGACTGCTCGCTTTATGACATCAGGCCTTAATGGTGTTTCAAAAATTTTTGGCAGGAATATCTTTCCGACAGGGTTTCCTTCGAGGTTAAAAACTTTTGCCGTTTTCTTGGCCATTGTTTTTCACCGTTATTTTCCTTGGGACGATTCAAGGGATATGTGAGTGATTTGTGGTGGTTCTTCAGCGATTTCTTTGGGTGGTCGCACAGGATAGCGCAATCGTATAGGGCGTTTTTTTGGCCCTGGTATGCTGCCAGCGAGGAGTATGTATGGGCCTTTAATTAAGCCGTACCTTACGAAGCCCCCTTTCACGGTTACTTCTTTGCCCTCTTTGCCGATTTTTAGGATGCGTTTGTTGTATTCAATTCTTTGGTGGAAGCCCATTTGTCCAGCCCTTGGGACGGAGTACATGACATGGTGAGGGTTCCACGGACCGAGGGTTGCTACGCCTCTTTTTGTTTTCCTTCCTTTATGTTGGAGTATTGTTACTCCCCAGCGTTTTACCGGACCTTGGAAGCCCTTTCCCGTGGTTATTGCGGCTATGTCTACGTGCTGACCGTCTTTGAACACTTCTTCGGGATTTACTGTTTTGCCGAGTAGGCCCTTTGCGTATTCGAATTGTTGCTGAATTGTGCCTCCGCCTATTTCTATTTCTGCCACTTCTGGTTTCTTCTTTGGGATGCTGACCTGTTTCGGCTGAGTTATAGCGATGACTCGGATTTTTGTAATTTTGTCCAAGTTTTCTTGGATTTTTTGGAGGGCTTCTTCAGTATTGAAGTTTTCTGGAATTGTGAATGCGCGTTCTAGTTCCGCTGGTGGGTTTTTCATCCAGGCTTCTGTTAGGATTTTGAGGCCGTAGGGGGTTTTCATGTAGGCTCTTACGCTGCATGTGAGCATGGAGGGTGTTTCAAGAATAGTGGCTGGCCTTATTACTTCTTTCCCAAAATTCGGTGAGCGTTTCCTATCTTCTATGGCAAACACGTAAGTCATGCCGGCTTTGTAGCCGGTGAAACCTAAAAGCCTAGGTGTGTCCCCCTCTATTTTTGGCCAGTAGCGCATTCTGGCCAGTAGACGTTTGGTACGTTTCCTAGGTAAATAAGCGAGTGAACCATGTCTTGGGGCATGTGTTTTTCGGTGACCCATTATTTTTCCGCTTCGCGTCTTTTAGGAATGACAACAATAAGTTATAAAGGTTACCATTTAATCTCACGGTGCCCTTGTTCCTATTCTCACAATTTTCAATTTAACTAAATTATTTTGGGTCTTGGCTGGACAGTACGGCCAGTTTAATTATCCAGTCGCCTTCGCTAATTCAGATACTTTTTGGGCATGCATGTCATGCTTGTTGAAGGTCAAAAGCGCGCGCGAGATATCTCTTTTTCTCTAAGAATAATAGTGCCACTTAAGAATTTAAACCTATATGGTGATTAATTCTACTAGTAAACGTCATTGCCTTGAAAGTTTGAGTATGTTTTTTTCCAAGTTTCTTTCTGTATCCGCAATAAGGACACCATTGGCTCTTCAGTCTAAGACGTATTTCTAATTGGGCAATAAACTAGCGGAATTATGTGAAGCTCTTGACATTCCAAGATTTCATCACCGGCAAGCTTTGTATTCCAATAATGAATTTCTATGGTTGTGTGAGTAACTTCAACATTAACTATCTTATCTTATCTGTTGGGTTAATCTTCGGAGTCTCACCTTTGAAGCAATCATAGCAATGGGTCAGATAGCTTCTACCATGGGCATTTCTATGTCTAATTTTCTTACATACTCTGCGACTTCTTTAAAGGCTTCTAAATGTTTCTTGATATCCTCTCCTGTGTGCTGCACTGAAACCGTCCACTGTTCATCTGGCCCCGGAGCCATCGGTATTATGCCTCTGTTCATCATGACCATCAGGTATAGGAACCATCTAGCTACCTCGGAGGTCAAGAAGCCCCTCCAATCCTCGACCTTCGTGGCCTTAGTGAAATGTACTGTACCGCTGGTGCCAGCCCATTGAACTATTGCAGGAATTTTGGTGTCTCCTATGATATCTTCGTAGCCTTTCGCCAGCATTTCAGAAAGTTTTGTAGCTTCATTCATGGCTTTTTCTGTCAATATTTTTGAGAGAGTGACCAACGCTGCGGTTATTGCAAGAGGATTAGAGTTAAATGTGCCCGCATGGGAAACAATGCCTGGCACAACGGAGTTCATTATCTCCTTTTTCCCAGCCACAAGAGACAGCGGGTAACCTCCGGCTATGGCTTTAGCCATAGTGACAAGATCTGGTTTTAATTTGAAGTGGCCTGCGGCGCCCCTATAGAATTTCCCACATGTTTTTACCTCGTCAAATATAAGAACCGAATTGTACTCGTTGGCTATGTCCCTTAGCCCCTTTAAGAACCCTGGTTTAGGAAGAACGTAGCCCATGTTCATTGGTATGGGTTCTAAGATGATCGCCGCAACCTCGTTTCCATTAGCCTTCATAATTGTCTCAACCGCTTCTAGGTCGTTGAATGGCGCTATCAAAGTGTTCTTTACAACTTCTTCAAGGATCCCTTGAGAAGCAGGGACCTGATTTGGGAATTTAGGATGCCCAGCCTTAGCCTTTGGAGGCTTAACGTTTACCAAGAGTCCATCGGGAAAACCGTGGTAACACCCTTCAAACTTTAATATTTTTTCTCGTCCGGTGAAGACCCTTGCAAACCTTATGGCATAGTTTGTGGCTTCTCCACCTGTGGAGGAAAATTTTACCATGTCAACTCCGAAGCGTTCGCATATGATTTTCGCTAGCTTGTATGAATCTTCAAATTCAAAGCCGAAGATCGTGCCGTTTGCGATCCTCTCTTTCATTGCCTCCACTAATGTTGGGTGAGAATGCCCTGCCATTAAAACGCCAAACGACAAGTTGAAATCCATGTACTCATTGTCGTCAGCATCCCATAATCTTGTTCCCTTTCCTTTGGTGAAGTAGATGGGATAGGGTTCGAAGAATCTGTAATTGCTATGAACACCGAATGGTGTGAATTTAACGCTTTCCTTGTAAATCTTCTCGGAGCGTTTTGTTTTTTGAAGAAATTTCTTTTTTTCAGTCTCATAGATTGCGCTCATTCTTTATAATCCTCGGTCTAAGTAAGAAGGTATAGTTCGCAAATAAGATTTGCGGTTTGTTTTGGAAAGCCGGTCGAGCGACTTGGAGCGCTATCTATTAGGCTCTGGAGCGCAGATGACTGTGTAGAGAGGATATTTCCTCTTGATAATTCTTCCCATACTCTCTTTTATGACTTTTAGACCTTCGTATTTGTAGAAAAGTTGCATTTTATAGTTGGTGAAATCTTCATTGTTGCGTTTTAGCTCTTCCGTAAGTTTTACTATGAGTTTTTCTATCACGTTCTTGATACGTTCCTTTCCTCTGCTAAATTTTCCAGAGTGGCTTTCCTCGTATTTTATGACTCTTCTTCTAATGGTTTGGTCAACCGTGATATAAGTAATCAATGCAGTCGAGAACAAAGTAACCATTATTGGAAGGACAGCCTGATGACCAAAAATCTCGCGGAGCGCGGCAGGAAAAACTTTAGCATAAGGTAAATGAAATGTTAAAGCTGCAATCATAAGAAGAGAAAGCAAGGGAGTGAGGAGTTTCAGAAACGCAGTTGACCTCATCAAGCTTGGCAAACCTGGAATTTCCATAGGCAGGTAAACTATTTTCTCCACGTCGTGTTTGATCGTGTTCCACATTTGAGTAATCTCACCAGATTTAATACTCTGAAAACCTTCTTTTACCAGCCTTGGTTCTATACGCCGAAAGGCTCTTATGCTGTCAAGGGTTGAAATTATTTGGCAGAGATTCTCTAGTTTTTCTTTTGATTTATTTTGCCTTTGTTTGCGCATAAAGTTTCTTCCTAGCTTAGGTTGTCAAGTTTTTGCAGATAAACGCGTCCAGTCTTCTACGTCGTTGTACCATTTTTTCTTTGTTCCAACGCTTGCTCTGAGTTTCCAGCCCAAGCTTTTTGGTTGTTCCTCCAGATGGCGAATGATTTCATTTACCCTATCATCTATAACTTTCCTATCGTTTTCATTTAAGACAGCGCATGTTAGAATAAATTCGATAATTTTTTTGAGATTATTTGTTGCCGTGTAGTAAAAGCCCCAGTCGGAAAGTAGCCCTGCTTGAACTAGCGCATTAAGGTTGATTGTCGCGTTATCTGTTTTTCCGATGTCGTGAGCCCTTAACAGCACTATGGCGTCTTTAATGTCCTTCTCGTTGATTTTCACTATCTGCAATTTCTGCAGCAACAATTCTGTAAGTGGAAGAGTAGGAGAATCAGCCTCAAGTCGTTTACTGAAGCTAATTGTATGGTTCATTCGCAACTTGTCAAAAAAGACTTCTACCATGGGGACTTTCGCGCCAAAATAGATGTGCCTCATTGTTCCATAATACATCTGTAATCTTTTGTCAATATTATAGCCTCGTTTCGTAAAGAAATCTTGCAATTTGTTGCGGAATTTTCCGTAACTTGCAAAGTCAATGTCGGTGAACACTCTTTCTCCTAGTCTAGATAACTTTTCCCAGAGTTGTTTGAATTCTTGGGCGTGGAGATAGATCCCGAGGCCGCCCATTATCCTTAATATTATGCCTTCCTCTGCTGCTTCTTTAACAGAAGAAGTTGCTTCTTCAATGAAGGTTGATGGAGGTGGATATTCTTCTAGAGGAATTTCAGTGGGCAGTCTGAATTTTGACAAGCAGTCCCTCCTTTAGCCAGACGTGAACTGGACATTCTTGACTTTGTCTCCGTCTAATGTTATGATAACTCCGCGTAATATCCCCTCTGAATATTCGCTTCCTGGGTTGACGCATGTTGTTCTACCTATTTTATGAATCCCTCTCGACTCGTGAATGTGACCGTGAAGCCCTAACAATGGCTGGTGTTCCTTTATGGCGTTGAGGACAGCCTTGCTACCGACGTTGATAATTTCACTTATGGAGGGAACCAAATCCTTAGAGAGCTTATACGCTTGGTCTAAGCTTGTACCGTAGGGTGGTATATGAAAATTGAAAATCGCTTTCTCCATGTTTTCAATCTGTGATGTTAGCTTTTCGATTTTTTCGGCCAGTTCCTCTTCAGTGCACTCTCTTGGAGTATCCCATGGTGTGTGGTTAGCCCAAGATAGGGTTACCATCTCATGGTCGTTTATGCTAACCTTTCTATTATCCGCATTGATCGCGTATGTGAAGTTATCCAAGGCGTCATCTGTTTCCAGAATGTCGTCATTACCTGGAGCAATAAACATTTTTATACCTGTGTTTTTCAGTCTTTCCTCGATAAGTTTGTCCCATTTCTTAATTCTCTCGATTACTAATCGTCGAAAAAGCTCTTCTGTTTTCCCAGCGCCCAAATGTATCTTCCTTACCTGCGCATCTATTCTACCATCAATAGTCTTTCCTTCAGCCAGTAGCTCATTCATTTCTTCGGGGGTTAAAACATGATAATAGTTGCCAGTCAAACTGATTCTTCTTTTTAGTTCTGACAACTCTTCTTCGGTTTTGGCTACTACAGTCTGTCCCATGAAATCGCAGGTACAGCACCCATCGGGCTGTCTCACTATGGGGCTAATCATTTTGCCACTGAGATCGCCGAGCAGGATACCGATTTTTACATTGTAGATTTTTAAGGCATTGAGAAATTTTCGGATTGAGGTTTCTGACCCATGGACATCGGTTGCAAAGAAAAATTTGATTGCAGTCATCTTTGCATAAACCTTTCTTTAGTAGTCCTTTAGCTTCATATAAATATTTTCCAAAAAAAAGGAGAATGGCTTTTGTGGAGTTTGAAACAACTACTCTGGCGGCAGTTCCTTGAATGCAAGTCTTACATCGATTCCTTCCTTTGCCCGCTTCCAGCGCCAACCGACATACCAAAGGATAGACGCTATTGCTACAACTATGAACACCATGGACCAGTCGAAATTGATTCCTCCCAACTCTGGCGAAGTGTAAAAGGCCCAAACCATTACACCACTCAGGATCAGACTAACAATCCCTGCGAACACTGCAACCGATGGCCATCTATGTGGTGACGCATCCCAAATGTGTCTAACTTTCTTGACAAATGGGAAAAGCATGCAGACGAAACCGATGAGTCCCCACACAGTTATGGCGTCCAAGACTTCTATTGAAATTCCTCCAAGCACTTCTGGGAAGAGAGTAAAATGCGCTATGAATGCCTCTGAGAGTATGAAAAACAAAGCGTACAGTTTTACTGGTGCACCGAATCGCGGATGAAGATCTAAGAACCATCGTGGCCCGATTTGATCCAGCGCTTGCGCAAACAGAACTCTGGTGAAGACAAGAAAGCCAATCGGCAGGTAAAGCCAGTTAAAGATCATAAATTGGAAGCCTATCAAGAACTTGAATATAGTATTATCTGTGAGAAGTGCCGCAAAGTTAGCCCAGTTCGCTGGGAAGGGCATAGCATACCATTCTGGACCTGCGTTATCCGAATAGGCAACGGCACCCATAAACTCGTACCCTAGATTGTTTTGAAACACATATCCAGCCCATGCACATAATAGGCTCGGTACCAAAGCGGAGAGCAGCTGGGCCATTAGAATGTTGCGTTCAGGTCTCTTGATTTCGCCACCGATGTATCCAATATAGAAACCGTAGGAAACAGACCAGGTGATACTTGGTACTAATCCAAACGTCGATGTCCAATTCCAAGTGCTTGGCGCATAACCCGCCTCTCCTCCTAGTGTGATCATTTGCTGGTAGGTTGCAGAACCATTCGTAGCAGCTGCAGTGTCCCATGTCGATATGAATGTTTGGGTAGGTGTAAAGGATATTAGAAGCAAACCGATGACGACTCCAGCCATTCCAATGACAAAGCAGATTTTCTGCGCCCATAAATAAGACTTGAGCCCAGACAACATAACAAGAAAAGCTATAATCATCCCAATTGTGGCTACAAGAAATATGCCAGCTGGTTCATCAAAGAACGCAATTGTTTCGTAGGGCACTCCTAGCGCACCACCGAGTATGGAGATTCCAGGACTCGCAACCAAAGGAGCAAGCAACCACATCCAAGCAAGCTGAGTGAAAACCCCTTGGACCCAGCTAGTTGCCGTCCCTAGTGCGGGATGAACAATGCGGGAATTGTACACATAGTCGCCACCGCTTCGTGGCATTGATCCGCCAAGGATTCCCCACGCAAGCGAGACGCCGCCAACTGTCAGAAGCATGGTAATAATCGATGCAAGCACCATGTTTCCTCCAGGGAAAGTGTACAATCCCCAGCTATGCATGGTCCACAAACCGCCTCCAATGCCGCCATTCATAAAGCCAAGCGCAAAAGCGTCGAATAGAGATGCTTGTTTGGCTAATCCACTAGCCTTTCTCGCAAAAACAGCCATTCTTTTTCCCTCCTACGCTCGCCCAATCATATTATTGCTTCGTTTTATTTAAAAAATTTTGCATAGGAACAATAATGGTGCGGAGGGATTTGCACTCTACCGACCATGGCGAAATCTCCCGACAATGGAACTCTAAGTTCTGATTTCGCTCTCTTCCAATTCGCGCGCGCGAGAGATTATAAACGTGGTTCGAAGATGTTGGCGCCGGGGAAGGGATTCGAACCCCTGCGAGCCAAAGGCCCACTGGCTTGCTTGTCTTATCCTGCCCCCTTTATGGCCAGACAAGGATCTCGAGGCCAGCGCGATAACCACTCCGCCACCCCGGCTTGATAGAGACAATTGTCTTGCTGTCTAAAAGATTTTTCACTTTCCAACTTTAAACTGATGGGAAAGCGCGCGTTATCTCTCCGCCAGCGGTCTACGACTTTCCTACAACTAAGTCTGATATGTCGACACTATGCTCGTAAATCTGTCGTAAGAAGGAAGATGCACCTAAAATCTGCGGAACTACATCAAGCGATTGCTCTCGCGCGACCTTTTCGATGTTAGCAAATGTTCTTTCAATTTTTTCGCGCATGCCGCGCACATCCTCTGCTAACGCTACGTCTCTATTCAAGAAGGAGTTTAGGGCTTTTTCATGAGCCTCAAAGCAAGCGATGTGAAAGTCAACAACCAATTTTCTCAACTCCTCGGACAATTTAACGCCTTTCAATTCAATCGTCTTGAACGCCAGACGTACGCATGCATCACCAATGGTCTCAACCAAACTTGCAGCCAAACGGTAGTCTAAACATTCAATTGGACTTACACCGAGTTTCTCGCTTAAGCTTGGGTTCTGAATTATTGTTCGCAAAATGCGAACCAAAAGGAAATATAACCTGTTGCTTTCATTATCCCTCGCGATGACGCCTTTTGCCAACTGTGAATCACCATCAACAAAAGAGTTAACAACATCGCGATGCATACCTGAGACAATGGCATAATTCCTACGCAAAATCTTTTCAGGTGGAAACCCCGATGGCTCTAATAAACACTGCAAAACAATCCCAGAGTAATCCTCTTCAACAATCTCTAATCCAACCAAATGACCTACCGTTGTCTTAACAATGTTTCTAACTCCAAAGTCAATGCGCTCTTTCGCTTCAACACGAATAACGTCAAAGCCAAGGAGATAGCAGCCAATAATCTCTCGGCTTAAATATGGGCTAGGTTTCAAAGTTGCAGTATGCGGTGAAGGTTCAGCATCAAATTGAGGATCAATGAGGAGTTTACCATCACCAGTTTCATCAACCGAAATCACGGAGCCCTTCTTCAAACCATACTTCTCAGCCCAAGCCTTAGGCAGACAAACAAAGAATGTTCCGCCCGGCGTACGTTGAACCTTGCGTAATTCACTCATCCTTTCGCAACCTTACTTAACTTTCAGAGTTCAATAGTAACAAATCTGAACAAGAGTGGAACATATATAAATTTGTATATGCGTGTTAGAATTGAAACACAAAAATACAATCGGCACAGATCTATCTATCCGGAGACCATCAAAACCCAACTGGCGCGCGGGTGGACATTTCTAGAAAATAAAGAAGCAAAGACTAGCTTAGCCTATACGTTCAGCGAAACTCTGCAACGCACCACTAAAAGCAAACCAATAAGCACAGCCATCGACGCACCCTTTAGTCTTCCAAAGAACGACCTTTCTAGAAAAGCAGCCAAAGAAATGATGAGAAGAGGCTATACGGTTTTTCGCCAAACCTTCCAGCCATAAGAAAACTTACACTAAGGGGAATACGCTTAAACAAGTTAATAGCGAAGAAAAGGTATAAAACATTAAAAGCGCTCTAGACATGCCGTAAAAAGCATGGGGTTTCATAGTAGTTCGGAAAACTTTGGTTGGAGAAAACTCGAACTATGAGCGAAAAAGAAAAACTTCAGAAAGCCGTGGAAGCAGCAATCTCAGCAGGCTACCAACTAAGCAAAGAAGCCTTCGAATTTCTAAGCATAATTGCCGCAACAGAAGACCCAACGGTAATCATGAATAATGCGTTGCAGAGAATAACAGGGCTAGAAGAAAAACCACTATTTATTGACAGATACTTCTTTGAAAAACTGCTGAAAGAAGCAGAACCAGCGATAGAGTCTCAGCCTCAACCACACGAAGAATCTGGGCAACGGTCGCCAGAACCCACAATGATCGAAGGCAAAAGTGTTTTCTACCCCCATGCAAAAGAGATCGAATCTAGAATCAGTATCATCGAAGACCCGACAGCCAAACTAAGTTCAAACGGAACAATCGAAGATTACCTCACATACTTCCGAGACAGATTTAGACGCACAGAAAGGCTGTTAAGACAAAGAATTGACGTTAAAGCCGCAACCTCTCTGGCAGAGGCTTTGAAATCTCCACCTAGGACAAAACTGAAAATCATTTGCATGGTAACCGAGAAGCGTGAAGCAAAAAAACGAATGATATTGTTGGTTGAAGATTTGCAAGCAAATGCCACGGTTCTTGTACCACAAAATGCCTCCGAAGAGCTCCATAGAAAGGCCGAAACGCTTTTGCCCGACCAAGTTGTCTGTCTGGAAGTGACGAAAACAAGAGGCAGCCTCTTCATAGCGGAAGATATAATCTTCCCCGAAATAGGCCAAAAACCTCAACACAAATCACCAGAACTAGTTTATGCTGTTCTTACATCAGACATGCATGTAGGAAGCGTGAAATTCCAGAGGGAAGCCTTCAACCGTTTTACGTTATGGCTCAACGGCATGTACGGAAACGAAAAAATGAAGGAAATCGCCAGCCACGTCAAGTATGTGCTAATCGCCGGCGACATCGTCGACGGCGTGGGAATTTATCCCAACCAAATAAAAGAATTAGCAGTTAGAGACGTCCATAAACAGTACAGGCTTGCTGCAAAATTCATCGAACAGATACCAGATTACATAGAAGTCATAGTTATACCTGGCAATCATGATGCACCTAGGAAGGCGTTGCCTCAGCCTGCTATATCGAACGACTTTCTAGAAACACTTCAAGAATCACGGAACGTTCACTCACTCGGAAACCCATGCGCCATAAGCCTTCACAACGTAGAAGTTCTAATGTATCATGGTCGTAGTTTAGACGATGTGATCTCAACAGTTCCTGGCATTGATCATACGCACCCAGAAAAAGCCATGAAACTACTTTTACAAAGCCGCCATTTAGCGCCTCTTTATGGCGGAAAAACAATGCTTTCTCCAGAAAACAGAGACTTCCTAGTTGTAGAGCGCGTTCCAGACATTTTCCATGCGGGTCACATCCATGTCTTGGGCTATTGTAATTATCGCGGTGTTTTAGCAGTAAACTCGGGCGGGTGGCAGGAACAAACAGGTTACATGCATAGGCTTGGACTGGTTCCAACTCCGGGAAAGGTGCCCGTGGTAAATCTGCAAACGTTGGAAATTACTGTTCTCCCCTTTAGCTAAGAAAGACCCCGTGCAATTAGTCTAGCCACACGGATAGGCTCTGGCATTCGACTGCAAACAGCTAATGCCTTAAGAAGTTTAAAAGCCCACTTAACATCCGCCCTCACCGTTTCCACGTATATTGGCGGTTTCCCAATCAACGTAGTAATTTCGTGAGCTCCCCCCAGTTTTTCAAATACGGCCCAACGGGCTTTCCAGTCTTCGAAATGCCTTTGGAGGGCGCGTTTCACTGACTGGTTGTCAGGTTTTGTGCGGCATATTATAATAACTGGTACGCTGAATCTTTCAGAAACGATTTCTGTATCAATCACGTTAAAGCCTGCGAAGGAAACTCCACAAAGCAGGAGAGCGTCAAAGTCCCACTCCTCTAAGAGGGCGACAAGCTTTTCTGTAGCATCCATTCCGTCAACAGTTATCTTGCAGGCTTTTACGCTCTCAATTTTCAATTCTGAGAACAATATTGCAATGAGAAGAGCCTTTTCTGTTATGCCTTTTTGGAAACTTCCGTCTTCAACTCCCACTACTTTTATGTTTCGAAAGGCATTTTGGCTCATAATCAATCAAACGCCCAAGTCTGCTGTCATTTCCGAAGACATCTTTAATAAGAGTACGAGATATCTCCAGTCTAATCTTCTTTGTGCGACCGTAGCGACCCATGCTGACGACTTTTGCGTTCAATAGTCCCATCGCGTCAAGCTCGTTTACCAAAGTGTTTAAGCGTCGCTGTGTAAGAACTGAAACACCTAGTTCTCCACAAAGTTCATTGTAAACATCGTAGATCTCTCCAGTAGTAGCACTGTTAACACTTGCTTTGTTCAAACAATAAACACTCAAAAGGACCAACTTGGAGTGTAAAGTAAGATTCTTCAGTGCTTCCACAACCCGATTGTGCTCAATGTGTTTTTCAGCTTCCCTAACGTGTTCTTCAGTGACCAGACTCGCGCCTCCTCTTTCAGCAACTTCACCAGCAACCCGTAGCAGATCCAACGCGCGCCTAGCATCTCCATGTTCCGCCGCGGCTAAGGCTGAGCAAATGCTTAATGCACCTTCAGAAAGGACGCCTTCATGGAAAGATACTTTTGCACGCTCCAAGAGAATATTCCGCAGTTCACTTGCATCATAGGGTCTAAAAATTATTTCTTCTTCGCTAAGTGAACTAAAAACACGCGGATCTAAATACTCCTTTAGACGTAAATCATTAGATATGCCAATAATGGAAATCTTACTTTTGCCTAAAGCCTCGTTAGCTCTAGTCAACTCGTAGAGGATACTATCACCTCGCGTCTTAATCAACGCATCTACCTCATCCAAAGCTACCATAAAAATGGTACTTAAAGTGTCCAAACCATTTCTAAACCTTTCAAAAACTTCGCCAATGGATAAACCAGTAAAAGGGACAGTAACACCAATACTTTGACTTAAACTAGCAAAAACACGATACTCTGAACCTGCCATTCGACAGTTGACATAGCAAAACTTGACCGGTGCACCATACTCCTTCGCCTTGCCCTCTACATGGGCAAGCACATACTTTGTCACAGCGGTCTTTCCTGTCCCTGTTTTTCCGTAAATGAAGAGGTTGGAGCAACGTGCACCCTTCAGAACAGGCGCAACTGTCTCCCCGAGAACCTTTATTTGTTCTTCTCTGTGAGGCAAACGCTCAGGTAAGTAATCATGCCTCAAGACTTCTCTGTCCCTAAAGATCTTGGCATTGTTCACAAACTTTTCAAACACCTCATCAAGAACGTTTCTTTTGTCCATTATGGGTCCCAAAGTTTGTTTCAGAGGTAGCACCGTTATTCCAAGCGGAAAAGATAAGGTATACAGTATAGAAAACTAAATTTGCAGCACAAAAACCTAAAATGCCAAATATTTTTTCCAACAGGCAAAGCCAAAAACTACTGACACACCCCAAAATTTCCGTTGGAGACTCTTGTTATTCTACACAGGTGACGTTGATTTCCAGTTATAGGAAACATACTCTGAAGGGTAGTGTTATCAACATGTTGATAGTTATTATTGTTAAAGTTTTTAGACAGATGCCACGAAGAATTAGAAAAAACAAAGTACGGAAATAATCTTTCCCTTTTATGTCGAGAAGAAATGAAGGGGTGCCACTGTTTTCAAAGATTTCACAATAAATGACAATAAATAAATCATGCTGACGTGCTTTCCTTTCAAAAAAGAGCAGGCGATATTTTTCTGTTTTCATTATTTTTATAATGTTTTCTCTTTTCGTTCACATTTTGGGAAATCCTTGTGAAATTAACTCAAAAATGTTTCTTCTTTTCAATTCTTTTTGTCTTAATTGCCCTCTTTATGTCGTTCTCTTGTGAAGAAGACACCCCTCCGCTTCTAATGGAGCTATACAGCAAAAAGCCATCTTGCGCTATTTTTCTGTTCGGAAAAAATGTGAAGCTTGTGTAAAGAAAAGCGCTGCACTTTTAAGTTCTTTTCATTTTTCTCCCTTCCAGAGGTCTCTTTTACTCGCACCCCTTTCACCATAATGCCTATAACTTGTGAAGTGTAAAGTTGTGAACGCTGCCGGAGCGCGCGCGCCCGAGGTGTATAACACATGCCGGCCAAGAAAATGCGCATCGATCTATTTGACAATGAAGGTAATCGCTATACCATAGCTTTCGAAGGACAAATCACAAGAGAGAAGGCTCTGCACCTTCTGGATCTTGTAGAACTACTAGGTGGCATGCCAGGCGGCACGGTTAACTCGGCCCACGATATTGTACCGGAAAGTAAAGTATTTTCGAAATATGGGAAAGTTCGAGTTGTTCTCCAGAAGTATTTTCCTGTTGTTTGGTTTTCTTCAAGGGAAGTGCAGTCAACTTATGAGCAGGAGTTTAAGGAGTTAATAAGTATAAGCACAGTGGCAACATACCTTGGAAGGATGGTGAATAGAGGAATGCTTTTGAAGGCCGGCGCTTCAAATAGTTTGAAATACAAGTTAGCCCCAGGCGCTCCGCAAGCAATAATAAAGAAACAATTAACTTAGAAGTCTACTTTGAGGGGCCGCAACAATCACGCTTGAAAAGAGTAATAAGTGACTAAGCCCTTTCTAAGGAAGTAACAAAAGCTTTGACCCTGAAATTTAATCGAGGAGGCAACTTCTATGAACAGCAAGGTCAACGAAGACCTCGCAGAGATGAAAAACAAACTTAAGTATTACATAGACAAGGGGAGAACCCCTTACTCAATTGATGTTAGAGAGGAGCCGATAACATCAATCAAACCGGATGCGTCTTTAATAAAACCCTTAAAGAAGATAAGCAAATTCTCTGGACATTTTATTGCAGTTGACTGTTCCACGCGAACGCTGAAGAGAGCGAATAACTGGGGAATATATCTTATGCGCGTGGCGTTCGCTTCCGTTAAAGAACGTGACGTTGATTGGAGTTACAAGGAAAGAATATGCACGGTGGTTGGCGACTCAAACACTCGCAGTAACTTCCTTAAAGATGTGAGAATTGAACTGGAAAGCCAAATGGCGCTAGAGATTCTTCAAGGCGCAGATGACTTTTTTTACCACGACCGTACAGATGGTCGTAGTATATATCTACTACTTGATGGTGGCGGATATTTTGGTGGAGAAAGGAAGTTTCGAGTATCGCTTTATGAAAAATGTGAAAAAGATGGAATAACGCTTCTTGCTATAAGCAAAAACTCGCCTTCGCTTCATGATGAAAAAGGAAGAGATTTCGTGGCCAGCGTCTACACGATGGCGCCTTACGATATTTGGGTTTACCATCCTGTCAGAAAGTCTGACAAAGACAAAAGTCTATATGGGGACATCTCTGTTGTAAAATTGTGTAGCGAGAGTTCACGCGTTTTTCGCTGTGACATAATGGAATATTTAACTGATCAAGAAATCACTGAAGTGCTCTCGCCTTTAATCTGCATATCCGAGGATCCGAGATGTGTTGGCTACCCTATCAGCCTCTGGCTGGCTCACGAGTTCTCTTCACCCTCTGACTCCATGTTGCTTGCATACCACGACCAAATCGAGGAAATACTAAAAATTGCAGGTCTACTAGAAGTGTTAAAGAGGGAAGAGCTCTCCTGTAATTTTGCTGACGAACTTCACGGAATAAAACACGCGTTTAAATGGGAGTGGTGGAATGAATACTTCTGAACATGGGCCTATAGGGTTTGTATGCGGAACAAAAGGAGACTCCGTATCTTTCTTTCTCAACAAAAGGGAAAATCTTTCTTTTGGTCAAATTGTACGAATAGACTCGAAAGAAAGAAGCTTCTACGCTAGAGTTGTAAACGCTGAGAGTAGCTCTACTCTCGACACCATTGAGCAGTTACGGGAAGCAGAAGGCAGAGAGGCCTTTGGCCCGTACTCGTCCTATAGAAGTGTGCAGGCAATCTTGTTTTTAGAAAAAAGAGCCCGGAAGGTGCGCTCCCCAACTTTTAACCCTGACTACGAAGACAAAGTTTTCACTATCAGCGAAGCGGACTGTTCTATCCTCAGACTCTCCGATAAATTGGAAATCGGCTGGCTCCGCACAGGAGAGCAGTTGCTAAGTTCTGTAGGCATAAGCATTGAAGCCATACCACTAATGATTGGTATGTTTGGCATGACTGGATCAGGGAAGACAAACACCGAATTAATTCTAAACGCTCAGATTATCGACAATTCTCCCAAGGCGGCAGCTCTAATATTTGATTTTGCAGGTCAGCTCCTCGAAGGGAAAGGTATCCGACCTCAAAGAGGTCTGAAAGACCACCCGTTGTTCCACATCAAAGTTCAACACTATTCCGCACGAGACGGAAAGATGGCGGTTGGCTTGTACACGATTACACCTGAGAAACTTTTTACAATGTTTCCAGACATAGGCCTTCCACAGTTCAGACTTGCCAGAAAACTCTATAGAAAATTGGGTAGGGTTTGGATTGAGGAGGCGCGAGAAGTATACAGTGCAGAAGGATATGCTGGAGTGGGGCGTCTCGCGGACTACAAAATGAAGCATGTAATCGAAGCCTTGATGCTTAAATTATCAGCGCTCTCACATGAATTATTTCCATCATCTGATTACAGCTTTGTTGATAGCGTTGCTCAGAACATATGCAAGGGAATAACTTGTCTTGTGGATATATCGGGTGTAGGATCCGAGGAGCAGAACAAGGTCACTTGCCTAGCAGCATCAACTGTTGCAAACTATTACAGGCGTATGTGGGAGGAAAACTATGAGGAGTGGCAGAAGCTTCCTACCCTTCTTATAACCTTGGAAGAAGCCCATGAATTCCTCGATCCAAACAGACCGCGGACAATATTTTCAGATATTGCCCTTACGTACCGAAAATACCAGGTTGGCCTAAACGCTGTAACACCGAGGCCCTCAAGGATTAATTTTGATGTATTTGCCGAATTGTGGACGAAGGTCATTATGAAGACGGAGTTGCGAAAAGACAGGGCATACTTAACTGAAAACACGCCCTATTTGGAGTACAGCGATACAGAAATAAAAATGCTTGATGTTGGTGAAGCTCTGCTTATATCTGAACCAAAAATCAGGTTCGCTGTGCCAATAAAAGTCACACATTACCCAGAATATTTAGATGTAAGAGGAAAAGAAGACTATAGGCTCTCCGAATCACCTACGCTCTCGGACATGGAGAAACGGCTCAAACGGTTACGCGAACAAGGCCCTCTTTCCCTTTAGCGCTTTATGCCGTTGTTTCGCTTTCAGATTTTTTCAGAAGCTTTTCCATTTCTCTCTTAACACTGTACTTGAAGGGAATCTTGTTTGTTTCTCTCTCCAAATATCCTTCTTCATAAAGTTTCTTCATCAGCCTAGCAGTGTGCTCTCTACTAAGTTCAACCCTTTTCTTTATTTCAGGCGCCGTCTTGGGTCCTTCTGACACAAGCATTTCCAACACCGCCAATTCGGTTTCCGTTAATGCACCCATTGCCTTATCCTTCTTAATTGGAATAACAGCTTCACCTCTTACTTCTGAAGCTGCGGACAATTGTCGGACCAGTTCTTCAAAGTCAGAAACTTTCGCTTTCAGACTTTCTTGTGCCGCGGCGGTGTCGCACACTCTTTTGTCAAAATCAGCCAGCCTTGCTAGCAGCTTAGCGTTATCCTCTGACACAATTTTGAGTTTGCTTTCCAAAGATGGTAGCTGTTTCTGAAGATTTTCAATCCCTTCAAGCGTAGCATCGATTTTGGAAGAATTTGCTTCCTCCTTATATGCAACAATATCAAGCTTCCCAGCTTCCTGTTTAAGCTCTCTGTTGAAACTCAAAACAATATCTTCAACAACTTCCTTTGCCTTCTCATACTCTTTCTGTGATCTGCGAAGTTGTCTATAATATTCGATGGCAAAGACAATAGTAATAGCGAGTAAAACTCCTACAAGAATTAATAAAAATTCAGTCACGTCATTCACCTCTGTGATTCAAGTGTGATTCATCCGGTTGTATCACACATCACAGTTTCCCATACAGAAATTTAAAGATTATGGTACTTTCTACGAATGAAGGGATCATGATGTCACGCATCACAGCGGTGCCAAAATAACGGCGCTGCTGATCTTGTTGTGGACGTTTGTAGAGAAGCTTGTTTTGTGCTTATTTTTTAGTTTTAAGCATTCTTTCAGACTTTGGTCAGTGACAGCTCTTCAAGGGAAATTATATGACCCGAAGCTAGTGTGATTTGTGATGTCACGCAATGCCTTCGGATGGATTTGCAAGTTGTTTTAGGCTTGTTTCGAGCTCTTCTCGTATGATTTCAATGATTTTTAGACGTTCGTCTTGTTCCCTTGCTTTGATTGATACGTTCTTGTGTGCGTCAACATATGCGCGTAATTTGTTCGCTATTTCGAGATAAGGGTCAAGAGTTGTAGTTTCAAAAATCCCTAAGTAGCCTAAAAGCAGCACTGTATATATTGATTTTATAACATTTTCCTTTGACTGCTTTAATGTTCTGTTAAATGCTCCGCGGCTTATTTTTGCCTTAGTTAATCTTAGTTTGGCTTTTTCATCGTATTTTAGGGATTTCCCTGATATATTTTCGGCTAAAACGTCTATTAACAGTGTTTCAAGTTGTGTTTTGGTTAATTGACTATTTTTGGCAAGTATATTTACAATGGGGTCGTTTAGCGCCCCTGTTAACCAAGATTGGACGCCTTCTTTCAGTTTCAAATTGTTCTCTCCGCCGTTTGTTTTGATGGATACAATTTTGTATACTGGCCATGCCTTTTAACAATATCGGTGTTTAGAAGCGTTCATTTTGAATATAAGCCCGCCAAACGCTTAAAAAGAGTAAAACCGGTCGAAATAAGCTGATTTTTAGCTTCGACCAAAGCAGCACCGGCCATTACTAATTTAAGCTCAGGTGAAACCAGATTTTTGCGTGCAAAGCACGTTGTGGAGGCCGTTTGCAAAGCAACCTGTGCCGGCAAGACTTATCTTGGCAGCCCTGAGCTTTGTGAAGCGGGGCTATGAAGTGACTATTCTAAGCCCAGTTTTTTCCTTCCGAAACTAGAGGCCTTTTGGCGAAAGGTTCTTCAGCCGTATTCCATTATTTGAGCCGAACGGACTTAAGCCGTCAATTGATGATGTGACGTCACCTATCACAAAAAAGTCACGCGTGATGATTCTGAATTATCCGAAAGAAGCCTTCTCCGCTCTTTCAGACAAAAAAGCTTTTGGTCTGTCTTCGGAACAATTTCTAAAGCTGCTTCTAAAAGAGGCCCAGTTCGTCGCAGTTCCGCGTCCCGCCTTCGGAAGTCATGATGAAGGATAAATCAAGATTTCTTGCGCTACTTCATACAGTCAACTCGAAGAAGCTTTAGATCGAATAGGGAGAGCCTCTAAAAAACTTGGACGGTACGCCTAAGAGTTTTCACAGATTTTCCGCGCGCATTTTAAGTTCATCGAAGAGTTCTGGACGCAAATCTTTCAGTGTCGGAACAAAAGTTTCCATCGGTCTTATGTCAGAATAGTCAACCTCGCCTATCACAAAATCTTCTTCGTCATATTTTGCCTTTGCAAGAATCTCGCCTGTGGGGCCTATGAGTCTACTTCCTCCCCAAAACTGCAGCCCGTCTTCAACGCCGACAAGGTTAACATAAGCCAGAAAAGCCGCGTTTTCCACAGCTCTCGCCGCTGTCAAAATTTCAAAAAAGCTTTTGCGAACTGATGGTGAAGCTGAGATGCATACGATTAGTTCAGCTCCCTTTAACCGCGTTAATCGAAAGACTTCTGGGAAATAAATATCATAGCATATAGTTAAGCCTACGTTTCCCAGCGTTGTGTCGAAGGCTGCGGCTTGATAGCCTGGGCGGAAATATCTTTTTTCCTCGAAGACGCTGTGGGTCGGAAGGTACATTTTTCGGTATTTTCCGATAAATCCCTGAGGGCCTACGAATATCGCGGTATTGAAAATTGTGGCTCGCGTTTTTTCACTTAACTCTGGCATGCCAAAAATTATGTGAATTTTTGTTTTTCTCGCTATGCTCTCTAACCTTTTAGTTGACGGTCCAGGTATTGTTTCCGCCAGTTCATAGATTTGATCTCTTACGACATATCCAGTCAATGAAAGCTCTGGGAAAATTACAAGCTCTGCAGCTTCTTTCTTTGCTTCAGCTGCAAGTTCCTCTATTCTATCAATGTTTTCTCTTTTGTCTTCACGCTTGCAGCTTGTTTGCGCAAGGGCTATTGTTACTTTCTCTTTCACCTTCAATCATCCCTAAACAGTTTAGGAAATGCGTGGAAGTCTGAAATCTGTTCCAATTGTTCTATATTCAAGTTTTGTTGTTAATAGCATTCGCCTTTTATGTTCCGTAGAAAGCCATCTTTCTTTCACCTTTTCAACCAACTCCTTATCCACGTTTAGCTGTTTTGCTATCTCTTCCATTTTCATGAAACGTTCCAACCCATATAGGATAAGGTCGAGCAGTTCGTATTTTATGCCAAGCTCTGTTTCGGCAAGTTGATTTGGCCATAGGGCAGGCGTGGAGGGTTTTGTCACAATTTCTCTTGGAAGACCTAAGTGCTGGGCAAGTCTACGAACTTGGGTTTTGTATAGATCCATTATTGGCGATATGTCTGCAGCTACATCTCCCCATTTTGTAAAGTAGCCCATCATCGTTTCTGATTTGTCGGAGCTTCCGCAGACTATCATGCCAAGCCTATTGGCGTAATAATAAATGTAAACCATTCTAGCCCTTGCCTTTATGTTGCCCTTGCAAACTTTTTCTGAAGGATCGAAGATGGGTATAGAATTGTAGAATCCCTCTAAAGCTGGTGTGATGTCACATAACTGTGATTCTAAACCGAATTTTTCTGCAACAAGCTGTGCATGTTCGATATCTGTTGTGCTGTACGTTTCTTTTTCTGGCAGGATAAGCCCAAAAACTTTAGCTCCTCCTATGGCTAGGGCCGAAAGCGCAGCTACAGTACAACTGTCGATTCCGCCGGACAGCCCTAGAACTATGCCTTTGGCTCCAGATTTTTTAATGTAATCTTTGATAAACAATTTTATTTTTGCCTCCACTTCAGGCAAGTTTAATTCTAGGACGGAAGGGGTTAACTTCAAATGAGTGCATGCCTCCTCCAGCCTTCTTATGGCTGTAGGCAAGTATTTAAGAGCAAACATAAATATTAATGGAATACATGCTCCGCGGTATAGAAGGATCTAAGAGATGGGACGACGAAGAAGAAAGGTTGTTCGCATCCCGAAGAAAAAGTTACCTAAATTCTTCTCTTGCCCTAAATGTGGAAAGGAAACAGTAAGAGTTGAAATTCTGCGTGGAGAATCACGCGCTGTTGCGGGCTGCGGCAGCTGCGGCCTCCGCGAGGAATTTCAAGTCAAGCCTGCTCAAGGAGAAGTTGATGTTTACTGCATGTTTACCGACAAAATTTATGGGTCTCCCAAGAAATCCTTGTCAGAGATTAAAGGTGCTTAGTCAGGTTGGGTTTCATATGCTTAAGCATGTTGAAAGATATCTGCTCGATAAAATCAAGGCTGAAGGTGCCATCCATATAACCCTTATAGACCCTGAAAAAGCAACACCTCCACAAGCTTCTAGAATTGCAGGTATTGCGATGTCGAGCGGAACTTCTGCTATAATGGTTGGAGGCTCAACGTTGGTTTCCACAGGCCACTTGGACAATGTTGTAAAGGCTATTAAACACACTGTAACGATTCCGACAATCCTTTTCCCAAATAATATAACAGGAATAAGCCGCTATGCAGATGCCATATGGTTTATGTCACTTTTGAACTCGGTAGATCCCTACTTCATAATTGGGGCTCACATTTTAGGCGCACCCCTTGTCAAAAAATATCAACTAGAAGCAATTCCTATGGGCTACTTGATTGTTGGAGAAGGCGGCACCGCTGGCGTCATGGGTAAGGCCATCCCGATACCATATAACAAACCAGAAGTCGCGGCTGCTCATGCCTTAGCTGCCCAGTACTTAGGTATGCGCTTTTTATACCTAGAAGCTGGGTCTGGAGCAAGCGTGCCAGTTCCTCCAGAAATGATTCGCTCTGTTAAGTACTTTGTTAACGTTCCTTTAATTGTTGGAGGAGGCATAAGAACTAAAGAACAAGCTTTGGCAGCAGCTTCTGCGGGAGCTGCCATCATTGTTACAGGCAATATTGTTGAAAAAAGCGAAGCGGAACAAAAAGTTTCTGAAATCATCGAAGGCATCAGAAAGAGTAAGGCGTAAAGTTCACGATTTTGCGCACTCCAGCGAAATATTGTAGTTGCGAGAAAGTCATTTTTTTAACTTATTTATGTCACAAAGCAAAAATAAACGTTGCAATAAATTTCTGAAGGGGCAAGATTGAACAACTCGCTGAGCAAAACTCATCAAGGATACATCGAAACCTTAGAAGCACAGCTTGAACATTTATACGCCATAGGCGAAAAAGCGAGAGGGAAAGGTCTCGACCCAGCGTTAAAAATTGAATGCATTGTTGCAAAGGATTTAGCTGACCTTGTAGAAGGTCTTGTAGGACCGATGGGCGTTGCTGCCGACATTAAAGAGCTAAGCACGAAACTTCCACGGGAAGAATTGGCCTTCAAAATCGCCGAAGAAATTGTTTATGGCAAATTTGGGCATCTGGAATCTGAAGCGGCGGCGGAGCAAGCTATACGTAGTGCACTGGCAATTTTCACGGAAGGGCTTACAGCAGCTCCGATGCAAGGTGTAGCTCAGGTAAGAATCAAAACAAACTCTGACAGGACACAGTATCTGGCCATATACTTCGCAGGTCCAATCAGATCCGCTGGCGGGACAGACCAGGCCTTGACATTAGTTGTCGGCGATTTTGTTCGGCGGCTACTTGGGTTGGATCGATATAAACCTACAGAGGAAGAAATCTCTCGTTTCGTTGAGGAGTTAAGACTGTATGAACGTTCAGTTGGGCGCTTCCAATACCATGTTTTAGATGAAGAAATACGAAAGGCACTGCAGCGGCTTCCAGTAGAGGCGACAGGTACAGAATCTGACCCTGTTGAAGTTTCTTCTTTTCGAAATCTGCAACGAATAGAGACTAATCGTGTAAGGGGTGGCGCTCTCAGGGTTGTGAATGATGGTATTGTAGGCCGTGCCCCCAAAGTTTTGACGATTGTAGAGAAGCTTGGATTTCCGGGGTGGGATTGGCTCAGAGAGTTCGGTCAAAAATCTGAGAAGAAGTCTGCTGGATTTATGGATGATGTTATTGCTGGACGCCCGATTTTCTCTTTCCCATCTAGACGCGGGGGCTTCAGACTTAGATATGGCAGAGCGCGAAACACAGGTCTTTCTGCCGTCGGCGTTCATCCGGCCACCATGCTTGTACTTGAAGGCTTTCTCGCAGCTGGCACACAATTGCGTTTAGAGCTTCCTGGAAAAGGCGGTATTGCTGTACCTGTAGACACTGTCGAGCCTCCTGTTGTCTGTCTGAAAGACGATTCTGTTGTTAAGGTTTCTATTGAAAACTTCACTCACATAAAAGACAAGATTAAGAAAATCTTGTTTCTAGGTGACATACTAATTAGTTTTGGCGATTTTCTGTACACGAGTAAATCGCTTGCTCCATCCGGGTATGTTGAAGAATGGTGGATTGAAGATGTAAAGAAAGCTATCTTGGAAAAGTTCAGTGGCAACTTTGAAAACGCCGCAAAAGCTGCCGCAATTTCTTGTGAGAACTTGAGGAAACTTGTAGAGGATCCATTTTACAATAAGCCTAACGTTAGAGAGGCAATCGCGTTATCTCTTGCTTTGGATGTACCTATGCATCCTGTTTTCACGTTTTTCTGGTCAAACCTTCCATCAGTTGAAGCTGTGGCGTTTTTGAGAGACTGGGTTCTGAATGCTGAGATACTATTTGAAAAGGGTTTCATGAATAAAATTGTTGGACAAGATGAAACGAACATAAAGCAGTTGCTACGGGCAATTTGTTTACCGCATAAGGTTTTAGATGGCAAACTCACAATCGAGGGTGATGATGCCCACGCCTTTGCATTTTGTTTAGGGTATAAAGCTTCTTGGAATGAAAATGCTACTTTCGCAGGAACTGTTTTGGAAACGGTCTGCGGGCTTTCCAAAGTGGAGGTTAGAGAAAAGGCTCCCACCTTAGTGGGTGCTCGCATGGGAAGGCCTGAAAAAGCGAAAAGGCGCGAAATGAAACCGCTTGTTCACGTTCTCTTTCCTGTAGGTCTTGCCGGTGGTTCTCAAAGAGACTTTACAGAGGCGGCTAAAAAAGGGCCAATATTGGTGGAAATTACTAAGCGTAAATGCCCCAATTGTAAGTCGTTCACATTTAGAGTGAAGTGCGCCGAGTGTGGTTGTGAAACGGTTACTGAAAAAAGTTGCCCCCGTTGCGGCAAGCCTTTAAAAGAAGATCGATGTTCAGAATGCAAGGCTAATGCCCAATCGTATCAGAGACAAGCTGTGAACTTTAAAGAGATTCTCGAATATGCATGTGGACGTTTAAGTGTTTCCGTGCCTAGAATCTTAAAGGGTGTAAAAGGATTATCCAATGAGACTAGAACGCCTGAAATAATTGAGAAAGGAATTTTGCGGGCGAAATATGACCTGTCCGTGTACAAGGATGGGACAATCCGTTTTGATGCTACAAATGCTCCCTTAACACATTTCAAGCCCGCTGAAATAGGAGTCTCCGTTGAGAAACTTAGGCAGCTTGGTTACCATTATGACATTTTTGGGGCACCACTCAAGGACCAAAACCAAGTTTGTGAACTGAAAATTCAAGATCTGATTATTCCTACGAAATCCGCGGAATACTTCGTGCAGGTTGCAAATTTCCTAGACGAACTTTTGACGAAAGTTTACGGAATGCCCTCTTACTACAGCGTGAAACAAAGAGAGGACCTTGTTGGGCACCTGATCATAGGTTTAGCTCCTCACACATGCGTTGGCATCTTAGGGCGTATAATTGGATTTGCAAACCTAAACATTTGCTACGCCCACCCAATTTGGCACTCAGCAAAACGTAGAGATTGTGATGGCGATGAAGACACTCTTATGCTTGCGTTGGACACCTTGCTAAATTTTTCCCGCAAATATTTACCCGCACAGATAGGTGGTATAATGGACGCGCCTCTGCTTCTGATCCCATTTGTCAACACAAAGGAAGTTCAAAGGCAAGTTCACGATTTTGATGTTGACGATGCCTATCCTCTTGAATTTTACGAGAAAACATGGGAGAAAATTGAAGCCAAACAAGTTAGTTCTATGATAGATCTTATTAGCCATAGACTTGGGACAGAAGCACAGTTTGAAGGCTTCAACTTTACGACACCAGTCTCAAACATAAACCTCGGCAATCCAGAGAGCGCGTACAAACAATTCAAAACAATGATTGAAAAGTTGAATATGCAACTTGAACTGGGAGAAAGGATCGAAGCTGTAGACCCAAGAAAAGTTGCCCTAAAAGTTTTGACAAGCCATTTTATACGAGATATTGCTGGCAACCTACGTGCTTTTTCAACTCAAGGTTTCAGATGTAAATCCTGCAACAAACGTTTCCGCCGCTTGCCTCTCCGTGGTGAATGTCCATTTTGCAGAGGCCAATTGACTTTAACCGTTTACCGTGGCGGTATCGAGAAATATATTGATGCGGCGCAACAGTTGATTGATAAGTACAAATTGCCCCAGTATTACAACCAAAGAATATTGTTGATGAAAGAAGAAATTAACGCTATGTTTAAGAGTAAGAAAGCAAGGCAAATCAGCCTAACAGACTTCGCCTAAAAAAGAAAACTTTTCTATATAAAGCAGCAAATCTAATCTAGGTGAGCATCATTAGAGAAATTGTCCACCCAAAGGCATACTTGTCAAGAATAAGAAACGTCAGATCTGGGCTGAGGTCTAGGACTCAGATACTAAACATTTTAGAGCATCAATCAGCTGATGCCAAAACCATCGCAAAAGAAACAAGTGCGACTTATAGGGTTGTTATACACCATCTAAGGCTCTTAAGAATAGAAGGAACCGTTGAAAAAAAAGGAAATAAACCACATGTATGGGCGCTCACTGGTTTGGGGCAAAAACGGCTGATCAACTAGAAAGTGCATTGGCATGGTGATTGCTTACATTTTGGACATTTATTGTCATACTTTTCAAGGGCTGCATTCTCAAGATCCACGTCGGTAATATTTGCGAGGGAGGCTAACCACGCGATGACGTCAGCTAGTTCGTTTTCTAAAGCTTCCTCATCTTTCTCTTCTAAAGCTTCGCCTAGTTCTTCAACTTCATCCACAAGCCGACCATATGTTTCTTTCATGCCACGCTTAGAATCTCTGTGAAAATATAAACGTCGCATCAAATCTTGAAACTCGCATATCTGCATTCTAATTCACCATATTTGCCTGAATGCTTATGTTAATTCAGAGTTTAAAGCTTGAGTTAGACTTTTCTGGCTTCTGACAATTATGTGAATCACTTCAACGCCGTTTCGCTCCAGATGTGCAGAAATGAATCTACGGTGGCAATACTTCGGGTTTATCTCCATGCACATAATACATGGCCGCTTATTGTCCGCAATTTCTAAAAGTTGCTCTATGCCTTCTCTAAAAAGTTTCGTCCGCATGTACCTTTTGTATCCGCCATGTCGATAGCCTCCAAGTTCTTTGCCAATCCAAACATATTCTATGCCGTGGTCCGGGAGCCATTTTTCCATAAGCACCCTTTTAAATTGTTCACTTTTTGACGTTGGAAAACTCCGAACATCCACAAGAACTTGTATTCTATGTTCAGCTAATAATTCTAGGAAGGCGTCAACCGAACGGTTGCCGTGACCTATTGTCCATACTTGCAGTTTTTTTGTCATTTTTCATCGTCACATATGAAAAAATGGAGAGGTTAGCGGATTTTTATGTATCCGTAGGCTTCTGTGGAGTTTTCGAAACAGTAGTGCACTTTTTGATGATCTTTCCGAAACTTTGCGGCATCTATCCTTACTTTTTCTGGTGATTCTTTGCCTATTACTACGCGTTTGATGAAATCAGCTATTTCAGCCATTTCCAGCTCTTTCATTCCAAGCCTTGTTACTTCTGAGACGCCCATTCTTATGCCGCCTGGGTGCATGAAATGTCTTCCCTCTTTAATGTCCCAAGGCAGCAAGTTTCTATTGATTATTATGTTTGCCTTTTCCAATAATTCTTCAATGCCACCGCCGTCGCCGTATTCTGTTATGTCTACTAGGATCACATGGGATTGCGTGAAACCCTTATGTTCCGCTAGAACTTTGAAACCCTTCTCATAGAGTGCTTGAGCAAGGGCTTTTGCGTTCTTAACGATTTGTCTCGCGTACTCCTCTCCAAATTCAAGCATTTCCGCACATGCAATCGTAAGGCCTGCAACTGCGTGCAAGTGATGGTTACTCACCATTCCAGGAAACGTTGCGCGTTTCACCTTTTCAGCGTATTTTCCCCAAGACAAGACTCCGCCATGCTGAGGGCCGAAGAACGTCTTGTGTGTGCTTAAGCTGACCACGTCTGCGTCTTCTCTAAGGGGGTCTTGGAATTGTTTACCGGCAATTAGGCCCGCGACATGCGCAGCATCATAACCTACTGTCCCGCCTACTGAGTGAATCGTTTCAGCTAATTCTTTAACAGGGTGTGGAAAAGGAAACACGCTTGCACCAAACATTACGAGTTTCGGCGGCTTACCCTTCGCTGCGAGTTCTCCTATTTTCGTTTTAGCTTTATCCACATCTATGTTCAATTCTTTGTAATCCAGGGGCAAATATTCAACTGCCAATCCGCGCACGGCACCTGCAGTTCCACCTAACTCTTTCTTGCCTGTTGTGATGTGTCCTCCGCATGGAATTGACAATGCCATCATAGTGTCGCTTGGTTCTGTAAAAGCCGTGTAGACCACCAAATTCGCTACGACACCTGAAATTGGTCTGACATCAACAAACTCGGCATTGAAAAGTTTTTTCATAAGCTCAATACATTTAAACTCCACTTGGTCTATGAAGCGGCAACCTGCGTAAACACGTTCCCCAGGCCATCCTTCTGCGTAGCGATTTCCAAAATCCGTCGCAAGGGCTTCGCGAACAGCTGGGCTAGGTATATTTTCACTCGCTATAAGCGGTATGCTCTCCTGAAACCATTTGTGATGTTCATTCAGGATGTTCAAAACGTGATTATATTCATCGCGGAGTGCTGACATGGCTAACACCTTTGCATCAGACTATCAGCCACTCAAAAATAAAAACCCTTTTGAAAGCAACGTAACCTTAATAATTGAGAAACAAGAGTTTATTGCCTGTAGAAAAAGGATTAAATTATGAGCAAGAAGAGAAAAGAAAGTTCAGGGCCGATGCCGGCGGCAAGTGCAGGCTTGCTGAGGTTTTTTGAAGAAGAGACTGAAGGCATTAAGGTTCGTCCAGAAATCCTTATGGTTCTAGCTGTGGCCTTAATTATAGTGTCTGCACTAGCCAAAATATTCTTCTAGCTAGTCTAACGACGCGGGCCATGCAAAACTTCTATCCTCTGAACCGAATCAAGATGGATAAATATCTCGCTTCTTTCTTCCCTACTGGCAACCTGCGGTATGGGCTGAGCGATTGTTGCACGCAAAGTAAGCGCTTCCGCGTCTGAAAGCCATATGCCAGCAGGTTCACGGGTCACAGCCGCCAGAGTCCCTTCAAAACCGTAGGAAGGATCTAGAATTATCCTTATCTTCTTCCCTAGGTTTTTCTCAAGCATGTGAAATATTGTCAGAGGTAGCTCTTGTTCTGGCATCTGCTTCGCAAAATTACTATAATTGTCCTTTTAAAGATAAAACAATTGCCCTTGTGAAGTTATGCCACATTAACGATGAACCAGCGTTTACAGTATTTTTGCCATCTAGTTTATGAATGATTAGTGTCAAAATTTTAACTCACATTTTTTAGAGTTGTTTCAAAGATGTCTCATATGAAACAAAAACTTTTCCCCAACTTCGCGACATCTTAATATGACTCTATTCTTTCATAAAATCTAACTTGAGCTGGTAAATGTGGATGATTCCTTGAACAAATCTCTTGACAAAGCAGCGAAACATTATTCATCTCTATTTTTCCTTCCAAAGTTCAAAAAAGCAATTGTAACTCTTGCCCTGTTATCTATATGCGGTGGAGGGCTTTCCACTATTATCCTTTTCCCATCTCTTCCCGGAATAGCTAACGGTTTTCTTCTCGGCGTTTCTCTTTTCTTTACAAACCTACTTTTTGATTATGTTGTTAGTGTGCTAGTTCTAAGACGAGACCCAATCTACGTGTTAAGAAGAACAGTGGCCCTATCTCTGTTCTGCTGGGTTTTTTGGTCGCTTTTCATTCTCCTAGGGGTCTCTTTAGCAGTTTTTTTTGATTTATCATGGTGGGTTAAACTTTGTCTTTTAGGTTTCTCCGCAGTGTTGATCTTGCGTTTAGTCGTGTTTTTTTCCACGTCTTCCCTGAATTATAAACGTGGTCTCGCAGCCGCTCTTCTTCAGCCTTTTCCGTGCATAATTCCGTTTATGATATTTTGGATAAACATAAACGAAGGGTTGGTTTTCAGAATACTCCCTTTTTTCATCATTTCACCGGCTATAAGCATTATTTCAAGTTTCTTATTTGTTTCTATAATCGGTCAAATTGGGCAACGAATCGTTGGCATTTCGTCAATATCTCTTTTCAGAGCGTTTTTGCTTGATTGGGTTGTAGGCTTGAACACTCCCTTCGAGAGTCTCCTTGAAAAGCTAGGTGAGGAGCGAGACGTGGAGGTCGACCTGCTAAAGTTTGATTCTTCCAAGCCTAAAGCAGCCGTAATTGTTTCTTCCGTTCATCCAGGTCCGTTTAAAAACATTGGAAGCAGCCTTTTACCTTCAATGCTTAAGGAAGCATTCGAAGAAGAGTTCCATTGTGGCACGTGTGTCCCCTTAGGCATACTTGGTCATGAGCTTGACCTAGCTTCGCAAGCACAAAATCAAAAAATAATCAATAGTATCGTCGAATCAGCCAAATTCAGGGCTTCCGGAGAAAAAGCGACGCCGTTTATTAAAGTTAGTGAAGGTTTTGCTACTGCTTCCTGCCAAATTTTCGGAGACGCTGTCCTGCTATCCTTTACGCTTGCTCCTAAGACGACTGAGGATTTACCGCAAACATTAGGTCTCTTTGTTCGCAAAGAGGCAGAGAACCACAGAATTAAATGCAGTATTGTTATCAATGCCCACAACAGTATCAATGAAATAGCAAATATGGAGGAAGCTTTAGATGCTTTGCAAAGGGCTGCGGCTATTTGCCTAGAAAAGACGGCTTCTTTGAAGCCTTTGCCATTTGAAATCGGTGTCGCCACGGTTATTCCCAAAGAGTTCAGTTTAAGAGACGGCATGGGGCCTGGAGGAATAACAGTCCTTGCGGTTAGAGTTGGAAAACAAAAGACCGCTTATGTGGTCATCGATGGTAATAACATGGTTTCTGGATTACGCGAAAAAATTCTTTCAGATTTGACCTCCTCTGGTTTTGACGGTAGCGAGGTTTTCACAACCGATACTCACGCAGTTAGTGCTGTTACATTGAGCACTCGTGGATACCATCCAATAGGCGAAGTAATAAGTCATGAAAAGTTGATCGGCTACGTCAGAGAGGCAGCAAATGCTGCCATGAATGATTTGGAACGTTGCAAAGTCGGATGGCTTCACATAACTGTTCCCAAGGTTAAGGTCATTGGAAAGGCTCGCATAGAATCTTTATCTCTTCTTACCGACAAAGCTCTCCGGAAGGCGAAGAAAACTGCCTTCCCAATCTTTGCTTTCAGCGGTCTGTTTTTGATGTTGATTTTGATGATTTTCTAAGCCAAGACTAATAAAGTCGAGTCAATTTGACTTCCACTAGCGAGCGCGCTTCTGAAGGAGGGAATGGTCGTTAAGGAAATTAGAATTCACGGCCGTGGCGGGCAAGGATGTGTCACTGCCGCCGAAGTTTTGGCGCATGCTGCTTTTATTGAGGGTAAATGGGTTCAGGCATTCCCCTACTTCGGAGCTGAGCGTCGGGGTGCTCCAGTTAAAGCCTTCGCTAGAATAAGTAACGAGCCTATCCTCGTCCACAGTCAAGTTTACAACCCAGATTATGTAATAGTTCTCGATCCTGTTATCTACAAAATTGTGGATGTGACTGAGGGTTTAAAGGAAGGTGGCATAGTTTTAATAAACACAACTAAGAGACCTGAGGAGACAGGGCTTAAGGTCTCTCGGGTTGCCACTGTTGATGCAACTGGTATTGCGCTTGAACTAAACTTACTCGCTGTCGGCTTCCCCATTGTTAACACTTCAATTTTAGGCGCCTTTTCCAAAGTAACGGAAGAAGTTAAGCTGAAAAACATTCTCAACGTGGTGAAAGATACATGGGCAGGCAGTACTGGAGAAAAAAACGCAAAGGCAGCGGAACTAGCCTATGCACGATTAATAAAAGGATGGTGAAGCTGGTGAGCGTTTTTCCTAAATCTAGAAAAGAATTGCCGATTACGCCCCTATCTATTCCCACCATCGGCAGTATGGGCAAAACAGGAACTTGGAGAATATTTCGACCAGAAGTCGACTATTCCAAATGTACACGCTGCACTCTTTGTTGGATTTACTGCCCAGATGCGGCCATAACTCGCCAAGACGACGATTCTCCAAAAATAGATTACGATTACTGTAAGGGATGTGGAATCTGCGCTAACGAATGTCCAGTCAAGGCAATAGGAATGCAGCGGGAGGAAGAATAGAGTGGTACAGGTGAAAATTGACACTGCAAACCACATTGCAGGCTACGCTGCCAAAGCAGCAAGGGTTAAAGTTGTAGCCGCATACCCTATAACGCCTCAGACGACAATCGTTGAAAAAATAGCTGAATTTGTGGAAAGCGGGCAGATGGACGCGGAGTACATTCGTGTAGAATCTGAACACAGTGCCTTGGTGGCATGTATAGGCGCTGCTGCTACAGGTGTCAGAGCCTTCACAGCAACTTCTGCTCATGGATTAGCTCTTATGCATGAAGCTTTGCACTGGGCTTCAGGCTCACGGTTACCGCTGGTTATGGCTGTTGTTAACCGTGCCATGGGTGCTCCTTGGAGTATATGGCCTGACCTTAGTGACTCTCTTTCGCAGCGCGATACAGGTTGGATTCAGTTTTATTGTGCTGACAATCAGGAAGTTTTTGACACTATAATTCAAGCCTACAAACTCTGCGAGAGTGAGCAAGTGTTTTTGCCAGCCATGATTTGCCTTGAAGGCTTTATTCTTTCGCATACGTATGCGCCTGTGCAAATTCCAGAACAAGAGGAAATTGACGATTTTCTGCCACCCTACAAATCCGGATGGGTTTTAGATGTAAACCATCCATATTCTCACGCAAACTTGGTCTCGCCAGAATGGTATATGGAATTTCGTTATATGCTTCAAGAAGCCATGGAAAACGTAAAGAGGCTAATCCCGAAAATTGATGAAGAATATGGTAAACGTTTCGGCTTTGAATATGGCGGGTTAGTTGAGAAGTACAAATGCGAAGACGCAGATTTAATACTGCTTACTATGGGGACCATGGCCAGCGAAGCCAAGATAGCTGTGAGAAGAATGCGCAAAGGCGGATTAAAAGTTGGCTCAGCGAGAGTGCGGGTTTACCGTCCTTTCCCGGTAGAAGAAATAAGAGTGCTTGCAGAAAACGCCCAGATGCTTGCAACAATCGATCGCCATATATCTTTCGGAAATGAGGGTTTCTTGGCGTCGGAAACAAAAGCAGCACTTTGCAGTCAAAAAGACACGCCTTTGATAACCGGGTTCCTTGCCGGTTTAGGTGGAAGAGATGTAACTACTGGAACCATTGAAAAGATTGCTGAAAAATCGCTAAAATATCTGAGCACAGGCAAGGTAGAGAAAGAAATTGAATGGATTGATTTAAAGGAGTGAGAAGAATGGTTACAATAAAAGAACTGCCAAGAGAAGAATACCTTCTGAAGGGTCATGCTGCTTGCGCTGGATGTGGTCCAGCCACTTCACTTCGTTTGCTCTTTAAAGCTCTAGGAAACAAAGTAGTGCTAGCAGTTCCAGCATGTTGCACAAGCATCATTCAAGGGCCCTATCCATACACCTCCTTTGCTGTTCCATTGCAAAACATTCTATTCGAATCAGCCGGCGCTGCCGCTTCAGGAATCGCTGCTGCGTTGCGCCAAAGAAAGATTGAAGATACGACTGTTGTTGCTTGGGCTGGAGATGGTGGGACCGTAGACATCGGAATTCAAGCTTTGTCTGGGGCAGCTGAAAGAGAAACCAACTTCATTTACATATGCTATGATAATGAAGCGTATGGCAATACCGGGATGCAAAGAAGCGGAGCAACACCTTATGGTGCTTGGACAACAACAACGCCTTTGGGAAAAAAGGAACGCAAAAAAGACATGCCCTTAATAATGGCTGCACACAGAATACCTTATGTTGCAACAGCTTGCCCCTCTTACCCAATAGATTTCGTAAATAAACTAAAAAAAGCCAAAGAAATGAAAGGTACAAAATACATTCACATTTTAGCGCCTTGTCCTATAGGATGGCGCTACGACGCAAGCAAAACCGTTGAAATGGGACGCCTTGCAGTGCAAACTGGCATGTGGGTTCTTTACGAAATTGAGTATGGAAAGTTTAGACTTAATTCGCCGAGTGATAAGCTGCTTGACGAGGCAAAACGTAAACCCGTTAAGGAGTATTTCGCTCACCAAGGCAGATTCCGGAGTTTAAGCAATGAGGACATCGAAAGAATTCAGCACTGGGTTAGAGAAGACTGGGAACGATATCGCGCACTCGCCTCAAACTGACCGTGAACAATTGGTTGCTTAGTAGCCGTAATGCAAGCAGTCTTATGGTGAATCATGAACTGTTAAATGCTCTTACTCGCCACGATTTTGATTTGCCGTTTTTTCAGTTCAGCCAAAATTTTGTTGAATATCTCTTCTTCAGCTACAACACTTTCTGGGGGAATCACGCCTTTTCCCCTTATGACTTTTTGGATTAATAACTGAGCCACTATTGAAGCCGTGTACGCAGTGGTTCTCGCCATAGCTGCTATTCCATGTTTTTCATCATAATAGTCTAGAAGATAATAAGCATAGACGCGTTTCGAATTTTCCTTTATTCCAACCGTTTCCACTTTCATTGCCAGCACGTCCTTAATTTCTGGTCTACAGAGTTTCTTTTCCAAAAGTTTAATTGTGACTTTTCGCGGTGACACACGTAATTTTTCGACTTCTATTGATTCTTCATCGAAAAGTCCTAGATCCTTTAACAATCTTATTTTTTCGACGTGCCCAGGGTATCTGACCGTTTTTTCCCACATGCTCTTAGCGACTTTCAATGTGTGAATCAGTGTTCTAAGACCATCTGTGTAAAAAGCCTCAAGTTTACCAACGTGCGGAAATTCAATGCTCTCTAATCCACTAAGCGCTTCAACTTCGACAATTTTACCATTCTCAACAATTGTTACCTTTCTTGTGTATTCGTCAATTAGGTCATCCACTGACCATGTTATTGTATAATTCAGAGGAGGCACAGGTTCTTGCGGCAAGCCACCAACCATAATATGAACACTTTCAATTTGGTCAAGTTTGCTGACCGAATGGCCCACAAGCATATTACTTAAGCCAGGAGCAACTCCGCAATCTGGGACGATGATTAAGCCAGCCTCCACCGCGTCCGCGTTTAGTTCAAGCGGATTCTGAGGCATGTATGAAACATCCACCATGTTCACTTTAGCGTCAATACAAGCTTTAGCCGCCTGATAACCAACTCCTCCAGGTAAAGCTCCTACAACCAAATCAAACCTTTTCATAATTCTGACAAGCCTACAATAGTCAGCCACGTCAATTTGAATTTGTGAGACATTTTCCTTACTGAGTGCCGCGCCTACATTTTTAGCTTCACGCCGATGTTTATCCGCAATGGTGATTTCTGTTGACGCAGCGGTTTCAGCTAAATCCCTTGCTATCACAGAACCTATCTTTCCACAGCCTAAAACAAGCACTCTCATGTTTGTCAATCCCAAAATTTAATCCTGTTATTCGTGCATAAAAGTTAATACACCATTAAACACTAGTCTCAAACGGTGAAGCCAATTGAGTGCCTATCCTAAAATAATTGTTGCTCCGCCCGGTCCCAAAGCCAGGGAACTTGTGAAGAAAGATGAAAGCTTGATTTCGCCTTCTTATGTGCGGTTCTATCCCCTTGTAATCGATTCAGCCAAAGATTGCATAGTGAAAGATGTGGATGGAAACGAATACATAGATTTCAATTCTGGTTTAGCATGTTTAAACGTTGGTCACAATCATCCTGAAGTGGTTGAAGCCATCAAAAATCAATGCGACCATTTTCTGCATTATTCCAATACAGACTTCTACTATAAGGAGGTCATAAATCTCGCGGAGAAGTTGACTGAAATAGCGCCGGGGACATTCAAAAAGAAAGTCTTTTTTAGCAATAGTGGCGCCGAGTCTGTTGAGGCCTCGGTCAAGCTTGCCAAATGGCATACACGTAAGCAATTGTTTATAGGCTTTATCAGTGGTTTTCACGGGCGAACGATAGGTGCCTTATCGTTTACAGCCAGCAAACCTGCCCAAAGACGTTACTTCTTCCCGCTAATGCCTGGCGTGACCCATGTACCATATGCTTACTGTTATCGATGCCCATTTAAGCTAATCTATCCTGAGTGCCATTACTGGTGCGTAGACTTCATCGACGAGTTTGTTCTACAGAAATATGTGCCTCCGGAGGATGTGGCAGCAATACTTTTTGAGCCGATTCAAGGCGAAGGCGGATATGTTGTTCCTCCGCCAGAGTACTTCAAAAGGCTGAAGAGACTTGCTGATAAATATGGAATTTTGCTTATTGATGATGAAGTACAGTCAGGTGTGGGGCGAAGTGGAAAGTGGTTTGCAATTGAGCACTGGAATATTGAGCCAGACATTATCTGTAGTGCAAAAGCGCTTGCGTCTGGATTGCCGCTGGGCACAACTATTGCAAAAGCAAAAGTCATGGATTGGATCGGCGGTTCTCATGCAAGCACTTTTGGCGGGAATCCCTTGTCTTGTGTAGCAGCAAACGCCGTTATACACGTTATAAGAGAAGAAAAGCTTCTTGAAAATGCCATTAAGCAAGGCACCTATATCATGAAGCGACTTCAAGAGCTGGAAGGAAAAAGCGAAATTGTCGGCGACGTGAGAGGCAAAGGCTTAATGATAGGTATGGAACTTGTTGAGGATAAAATAAGCAAAAAACCAGCTGTCCGGAAAGCTAGCGAGGTCATGCTGCGTTCATGGAAACGTGGCGTTGCCGTTATAACCTGCGGAGTCTCGACTATAAGAGTTGCTCCGCCGCTCACGATCTCCAGAGAGCTTGTGGATGCCGCATTAGATATAATTGAAGACGCTGTAAGAGAGGTTGAAAAAGAAGCTTGATCACACGAAGTTCTCAAGGGGATCCAAAGACTTGCCGTAAACGATTACGAGGAAATTATCAGACTCCGGATAAAGGCAGGATTACCCTCTAAACCTAGCAGGCGCGACCGCAAAAAAGCAATAGAAGTAAAGATTCACACTAATCCCAAGTTATTTAATGAACGCGGCTACCTTGAACATCGAGGTATCACATATTTAGCAAATCCGACAGCAACGGCATCGAACTTCTAGAAAATGCTTGGCTTTGCGATTACTTCTCTTATTTTTAAGTTAAAAAACCGTGCAGCGTTGGCTGGTCTTATCAAGATTGCAGTATCTGCGCCTCCGCTTGTTCCGGCGATGGCAACAACATCCTTATCGACAGGCAATAAACCGGCGTCTGCTGCCATCAACGTAATTTCTACACACACTTTTGTTCCTTCTCCCATGAGTCTGAGTACATTGGAAATCAACTCTAAAGGTTGAAGTGTGCCGAAATCTTTGCGTATTGCCCTTTCTGCGCTGCTCAGCGCATGGGTTCCTGTAAAGATTTTTGCTCCGTTTGCTAAGATTTCTTTTTTGAATTCTTCTTTTAGTTCCGATTTTCCTACTTCGCGAAATCCAAAACAATGGGTAACCACGACGACGCTGCTGCCTTTGAAGATTTTAGATGCTTTGGCTCCTGTTTCGCCAGTTGTCGAGGCAACCACGATATCTTCAATGCCTTCTCTTTTGACATATTCTTTAACAAGCTTCAAAAGAGCTTTAGTGTTCTGTCTACCAGCCTCCTTGAAATAACCTACCTTCTTTTCAAATACGTTCACTAGTTTCACCAGTTGAGAAATTTCAGCCTGTAACGTTCTTAACTTTATCCCTTTGCTTCAAGCTGTCCCTTCGAGGTTTCCTCTTAAGCTCTGTGCCACACATCGTGCATCTTTTAGAACGGTAATCTCCAGGATACTTCTTATGGCATGCTGGACAGTATCTTACCCATTTCAAGGGACGACGAATGCCGAAAGTGGCAAATGAAGCGAATTCTACGTCAATTTGGGTCGCGACGTTTTGCATAGAATAGTCATCCGTCCCAATTACCGGGTAATAACCTAAAGTTTTAAGTTCTAGGGCTAAAGCTAAAACTTGCAAGTCCGCTTCTGAGAGAAAAAAGGCGTCTCCAACTGCTGTTGCGCTGGCCTTAACTCTGTCCAAAAATTCTTCAGCCGGAACCTTGACTTTTAATTTTCCGCTTTCAACGGCTGTTTTGAACCTCATCCATAATAAGGAATTTGCCTTCATTTCCTCTTTAACCAATGGTACTGTGGTCTGTTCCTCGCTTATTGAAAAAGGATCGAAGCCTGCGACAAAAGCGGATGTGTCTAAAACAACGATTTTTTTACGCGGTTTGCTCTTTAGAATTTTTCATCCCATTCCTCTAAATAATAATCTGCTTCGTAGGCGTTCGTAAAAATCTTCCTTGAATCGGATAAAATAAGTTTCATATTTGGAACGCGTAATCGTTAAACTTGGATTTTTAGAACTTATGGCTTGACGGTAGTTTCCATCTATTAAAGCAAGTATGTTTTTTGGTCTGATAACTTCAATCGATATTGTTGAATCAGACGAGAAAACAAGTGCTCGAATAACTGTTAAAGAGCAAATAGGGGTCAAAACAAAAGCTCTAACCTTCCGATCTAGGACGGGACCTCCTGCTGAAAGGGAATAGCCAGTGGAACCTGTCTGAGTAGCTACTAGTATTCCGTCTGCTTGGCACTTGAAAATTGCTTTCTTATCTTTGAATATCCGCGCGTAGAATATTTTCGCTGGTTCTTCCGCTGAAATGAAAACCTCGTTTAATGCGTCTGGAAGTTTTGCTCCGTCGCTCACAGTTACTGAAAGCTTTGCGCATTTTTCAATTTCATATTCGCCTTTTAGGCACTTCTCTATGGCTCTGAAAGCGTTTTTTGGTTCGACTTCTGTTAGAAAACCTCGAACGCCCATATTGATAGCTAATATTGGTGGTTCCGGCTTCGGAATTGAGACGCATGTTCTTAGGATTGTTCCGTCTCCGCCGATGGTTATTATAAAGTCGGTTTTCATTTTCTCTAGCGGAATCGTTTTTTCTGTGGTTTTTACTTTGTTCGTTAACGTGTCTTCTAAGTATACTTCTAACCCTTTCTCGCTCAGATATTTAGTTATGTTTTCTGCAAGTTTTAGGGCTTTTTTCTTGTCGAATCTGGCGACTATGCCAACGCTTTTGAACACCTTTTCCACCGTTCAACTATTAGCGGTACCTTAATCTATATATGGATGTTGTTTAAAATTGCTTTTGTAAAGGTTGAACAAGCTGGTGCGTGTATGAGCAAACCAGTTGATGTTGGAAGTTTACGTGTCGGCGGCTACATGATTATTGACAATGAACCTTGCCGCATCGTTGATCTAACAAAATCAAAGCCTGGAAAACACGGTTCTGCTAAAGCAAGAATAGTGGCCATAGGCATTTTCGATGGCGTCAAAAGAAGCTTTGTCAAGCCCGTGGACCTTACTGCTGAGGTGCCGATAATCGATAAAAGGGCAGGTCAGATATTCGCTGTGAACCCCTCTGGCGTTCAAATAATGGACTTGGAAACATACGAGTACTTGGATGCTCCTTTTCCGACGGAAGAGGATATAAAAGCGAAGGTAGCTGCTGGCGTTGAAATAGAATACTGGCGCATAATGGGCAGAATCAAAATTGTTAGGGTAAAATAACTTGTGCACTTAAACTGAACTGCTCTTTACAATCTTGTCTGTCGGCTTGCTTTTCTCGCCTTTGCTACGATTGTAAATGTCTCCATCGGTCCATATCGAGTTTTTGAAGCGTGCGCACATCTAAGGTTGAAGCGTCACCATCTATCCTACTGAATTTTATGTACGCTTTGGTGGAAGGCGAATCTCCAGAATTCCCTTTAGGAATGTACTCAAGTTCTAGCGCGCGCGCTGACTGCTGGGTGCTAAAATGTTGTGGGATTAAGCTTAAAGACTGGAACATATTTAAATGGAATAAAAGATTGTAAATCTGGATAAAACATGGCTTTAGAACGCTTAGGTTCCTCACTTTACGACGCTTTAAAAAAGATCTTCAGAGCCTCTGTTGTGGACGAGGCCACAGTTAAGGAGCTCGTGCGCGATATACAGAGGGCCCTACTTCAAGCAGACGTTAATGTTCAACTTGTCCTTGACATATCCAAGCTAATTGAGGAAAGGGCCTTAAAGGAGAATGTGCCTCCAGGCATTTCCCGACGCGAGCACGTGATAAAAGTTGTTTACGAAGAGTTAACACGTTTTGTTGGCGAAAAAACCTTTCCGGTAAAGATTGAGCCGGGCAAGAAGAAAACAATTATGCTTGTCGGCATTCAGGGCTCTGGAAAAACAACAGCCGCGGCTAAACTTGCACGATATTTTCAAAAGAGAGGGTTGAAAACAGCCTTAATCTGTGCAGACACCTATCGACCTGGTGCCTATGCACAACTTCAACAATTGGCAAACAGAATAAACGTGCCAATGTATGGCGACGTAAAAGCTAAGGATCCGATTAAGGTGGTTCTTGAAGGCTTAAAACAGTTCGACGACAAAGACATAATAATCGTCGACACTGCTGGGCGTCACAAGGAAGAGCAAGAGCTTATTAAAGAGATGAAGACCCTTGAGAAAAACATCAAGCCCGATGAAGTCATGATGGTGATTGACGGAACCATCGGGCAACAAGCGTTAGTTCAGGCCAAAGCCTTCAATGAAGCTACACCTATAGGTTCGATTCTGGTAACAAAACTAGACGGATCCGCTAGGGGTGGAGGCGCTCTTTCTGCAGTCGCAGCGACGGGTGCATCAATAAAGTTTATTAGTACTGGCGAAAAAATTGAAGACATAGAACCGTTCATTCCATCACGCTTCGTCGGTCGCCTTCTTGGAATGGGCGATCTAGAAACTCTTCTAGAAAAAGTACGCGAGGCTGAAATCAAAGTTCCTGAAAAGAAGGCGCGCGCGATACTTAGCGGTAGGTTCACTCTGACAGACATGTATGAGCAGTTTGAAGCCGTTAAAGGAATGGGGCCTTTCAGGAAACTTTTGAAGATGCTGCCTGGGATGTCCTACAAAATACCAGAGGATATGTTGAACACTGCTGAAGATCGTTTGGAAAAGTGGCGGATTATGATTCAATCTATGACGCCAGAAGAAAGGGACAACCCGAAAATTTTCAATTCTTCGCGAATAAGGCGCATAGCACGAGGCTCAGGAACCGGCGAAAAAGAGGTTAAGGAGCTTCTAAAACAATACTTAATGATGCGCCGTATGCTGAAGATGCTACGTAGAAAGAAGAAATTACCTTTCTTTGGAAAAGAGATGCCATTAGAGTTCAAGTAGAGCAGATGAGATCTAGAAGGACTGTTCATGAATGTTTTGGAAAATGCCTTGAAAATGCTTGAAAAATACCCTTTATGTGACCACTGCCTAGGAAGACAGTTCGCGTTTCTTGGCCATGGAATGGAAAACGATGAAAAGGGAAAAGTAATAAAAATGAGTTTGACACTGGAAGCTAATTTGCTCGTCCTTTTGAGAAAGAAAGAAGGCGTGAAAAATCTTAAGATTCTTGCAATAAATGGGTTTTCCAAAATAGCAGAAGGAATATTGCATAAGATGGGGAAGCGCCTTCCAAGCCGAGGTTTACCCAAAACATGCTTTTTGTGTGACGGCAAGTTTCAATCTATTGAAGACTTGGTTGAGAAAACTCTTCGAAAAGTTGAGGGTTACGAGTATAGCACCTTTTTGGTGGGTACGGAACTTCCGGTCGTGGTTGAAGAGCGTGAAGACGAGTTTAAGGCTGAGTTTGGCGTAAACTATAGCGAGAACATAAGGAATGAGTTTGGAAGAATACTGGGTAAAAAGGTCGCCGAATTTATTGGCAAGACTGTTGAGTACAGGAAACCTGAGATCGTTATGCTGGTTAATCCATTCGCTGGGGAGATTAAAGTCCAAGTAAACCCGCTTTTTTTTGCTGGGCGATATAAGAAACTAATTAGGGGCATACCCCAGTCAAAATGGTTCTGTTTTAGTTGTCGCGGAAAAGGTTGCGAAAAATGTAATTGGACTGGAAAAATGTATCCAGAATCGGTAGAGGAGATTATTGCAAAGCCATTTTTAGATGTAACAAAAGGCGAGAAGACGGCATTTCACGCGTCTGGAAGAGAAGACATTGATGCTCGAATGCTAGGCAAAGGCCGGCCATTTGTAATTGAAATATCAAAACCAAAAAGAAGATTGCTTGACCTAAAGAAGATAGAGGAAGGCATTAATGAGTGTGCAAAGGGGAAGGTTGAGGTTTCAGGTCTAAGGTGCGCCAGTAAAGAGGATGTCAAGAAATTAAAAAGGGCAGAAGCCGTACAAAAGGAGTATCGTGTGATTATCGAGTTCAAAAACAAAATCACTAATGGAGAGGTTAGTCTTTTGGAAGACAAGCTGACAAATGTCATAATCAAGCAGAGAACACCTCTGCGCGTTTTGCATAGACGTGCTGATTTAACACGGGAAAAGTACATATATGAGGTTAAAGCAAAGAAGTTGTCAACTAAGACGGTTGAAATGAAAATACGGTGTCAAGGGGGTCTTTACGTTAAGGAATTGGTGACCGGAGATGGAGGAAGAACAACACCAAACGTTTCAGAACTTTTCAACAACGAAGCGAAGCCTATAAAACTTGATGTTTTAAACGTAATTATGAAAGATTAGTGGGGTAAAAAATGAAGAAGTCAAAGGGATATCGCGCAGGAACACGCCAACTTTTAAAGAGGAAGCCCAGAGAAAGAGGCAAATATAAAATAAGCAAATTGCTTTATGAATATCCAGCCAGTGCTCAAGTAGTGATCAAGATAGACTCAAGTGTGCAAAAAGGGATGCCTCACAGGCGTTACCATGGCAAGATCGGCACAATCATAGATAAACGTGGGCGAAGCTATGTTGTGAGCGTTACACAAGGAGAAGCTGTCAAGGAAATTGTTGTTAGGTCTGAACATCTAATACCATATAAGGGTAGTTAAGATGGAAAAAAAAGAGCTAGCAGAAAAGAGACTTACCTTACCGCAAGTTAAAAAGTTATTGGGGTCAATGGGTGAAGAAAATTTAGACCAGTTTCAACGTCGTACGTTGGACTATGCAGCGAAGTTTTCCAAAGTGGATTCCGAAACCGCTGAGAAGCTTTTAGAAAAGCTTGTGGTAGGTTTTGGTTTAGAAGAGGACGAGGCGGTTCAAATAGTTAATTGCATGCCAGAAACAGTTGAAGAATTAAAGGTTTTCTTGGCCGGCGGCCGCAAAATTGTTGAAACTTCAAAATTGGAAGCCATAGTTCAACTTTTGAACGAGAGTCGAAAGCACGCATAAAAAAATTTGGCTGGAATTTTTAAGCAGTAAAAGGATAAAATATGGGGGAAGGTTATGGAGAAGCGATACGAGGAGTACGCTTACGTGTTGGATTTCTTGCCGCATGGCCGCACGGGAATCCGCCCTAGTGGGAGGGCGGGCTACCGAGCTGGAGCTTTGATTCAGCTTGTGGGGGAGGAATTTTTCACCCTTTTGGAGGCGCTGGTTAAGGAGGGTGTAACTCTTAAGCCTAATGACCGTGTTTATGTCGGAAAAGAGGCGCGTGAAGAAATAACATATATAATTGGCCGAATAGGCTACGACCAGTTGACTGCTGCAGCGAAGATGGAACTTCCGTCAGTGATCAGCAGAATAGTCTTAAATCGTGAAAACTGGTTCATAAACTTCTTTAACACTTCAAGAGCTGTAACGCCGCGCATGCATGCCTTAGAACTCATTCCTGGCATAGGAAAGAAGTATATGTGGCAGGTCATAAATGAGCGGGATAGAAAACTCTTTGAAAACTTTGATGATTTACAGAAACGCACCGAGTTACCTAACCCGGTTAAATTGATTACTAAGAGAGTTATGGAGGAGCTTGCTGGCGAAAGCAAGTATAGGTTGTTTACGAGAGCTCAGTAGTGTAATTAGATATGTTAACGGGTAATATGAGCCTTCTAGAAACAACGAAGTTTCTTCTTCGGAGGCATCGAATTTTTCCGAATAAACTTTTAGGACAGAACTTCTTGATTGAGCCTTCAATCTTCCAGAGCTTGAGCGACTATGCGTCACTAACTCAAGAAGATGTGGTACTGGATATCGGCGCAGGTTTCGGTTTTTTAACTCGGTTCTTGGCGAATAGTTGCAAAAGCGTTCTCGCAGTTGAATCCGATGCGCAGCTTGTAAAAGCTTTATGTGAACAGCTTAAAGATGTGCTTAATGTTCAAATAATCAAGGGCAATGTGCTGAAGGTACCAATTCCAGAATTCAATAAGGTTATATCAATTCCGCCATACCATATCTCTTCCCATCTGCTTTTGTGGCTTCTGGACCAAAGATTTGACTGTGCGGTTCTAATTTTTCAGAAAGAATTTGCAAGAAGACTTGTTGCTCCCATTGGCAATGGCGGTTATGGTTGGTTGACAGTTTTAACATATTATAATGCAGAGGCTGAAGTTTTAGACACTGTACCTAAACCAATGTTCTATCCACAGCCCAAAGTAAATTCAGCAATCGTACGTTTGAAACCACGGAAACAAGCGCCGTTCAGATTGAAAAATGAAATGTTGTTCAGGCAAATGTTACAATCACTCTTCACTCAGCGCAATAGAAAAGTCAAAAACGCCGTAATTCCGTACACGAAAGGAAAACTTGCTACAGCAATGAAAAACCCGTGCATGCTGACGACGCATCTTCCATTTAGAGATAAACGGGTAAGGGAACTAGCTCCTGAAGACTTCGGAGCGCTGGCAAATGTCCTCTTCGGCTAAAAAGGTGTTTTTTGCAGATTACGTGTTTCACGTCTGGGAGAACGTTTATGAACCTGCTGAAGACTCATTCCTCTTCGCTGAAAATCTAACTGTAAAAAGGGGCGACATCGTCCTTGACATGGGTACCGGATGTGGCATACTGGGCATACTTGCAGCAGAAAAAGCTAGCCGAGTCGTTGCTGTTGACATAAACCCATATTCAATCCGCTGTACAAAAGAAAATGCAAAACTTAATCATGGTGAAGACAAAATGTTCTTTGCGCAAGGGGATCTGTTTGCACCGCTAAGAGTTGAAGAGAAATTTGATTTAATTCTTTTTAACGCCCCTTACTTACCTACAGAAGATGGAGAGAAAGGTTCTTGGCTTGAGCGGGCATGGACTGGCGGAACCACTGGCAGGAAGGTCATAGATCGTTTCATCTCCGAAGCGGCTGAGCATTTGAAACAAGAGGGACAAATCTTTTTGATGCAATCTACACTGGCTGACATTAATGAGACTTTGTTGAGATTTAAGGAACAGGGCTTCAAAACACGTGTTGCTGCAGAACAGGCTTTACAGTTCTTTGAGACATTAATGCTTTTTAATGCAAAACGTCTCCGTTAGGCTTCAAATGCCGAAGTGAATGTGTATTTTTGCATGCTATGCAATAAATGGCGTAGGTCTTTCTTGGAACTTTTGCGTTTAATGCATATTTGGCTCCAAATAGAAAGTCTTGCCCTTCCACGCCCAATTAAAGGATTGTGTCAAAAAATATATAACATGAGAGCTTCAGTATTGCTAAGAATAGCGTTAGAGGTTTAATTAATGTGCATCTTAGGTAGAGATAAGCTGAAGGAGCTTATTGAGAATTACAAGTGCATATATCCGTATGACTATAATTTGCTGGATGGAGACGGTTACATTTTGACCGTTAAAGAAGAAACAACATTACATTATCTGGAACATAAAAATCTAATATCCTACGAGGTGGTTTTCATACCGCCAAACTACGTGGCGCACTTGACAGCCAAAAGCAAGTACGGAAGACTGGGGTTATCATTTTTGAACGCAGCGAAGGTCCATAGCGGTTTCGTAGGAAGACTTGCCTTAGAACTTGTAAACTTGAGTAACGACCGTCACCCCATCACAATTAAACGTGGAGATCCATTCATGCACATAGAATTTGTAACTAGGCAAGGCGAACCAGCACCATACATGGGAGAATATCAATTCCAATACTTGACTGATGAAGAAATTCAAATGTACATGCCAATCTTGAAGAAGGTATTCTCGAACTCCGATGAACTTGCCAAAAGATGGTTTAAGAACAGAAGGCCACAGTCCTAAACAATTTTGGTCTTTTTTTTGGGGCTGATTCCGTTCTTCACCCCCTTATCCTGAATTCATGGTTACAAATCATTTAAATATGACAGTTATGGTATGCTAAAAGGGATATCCAATGCGCGCACGCAATTACAGGGTTGTCAAAGGTCAGCCCTATACACGCAAAGAGTTTGTTAAGGGCTTTCCGCCACCAAAAATAACCAAGTTTTCTATGGGCGATACTAGATCAACATTTGAATATGAAGCGAAGCTTATAGCTTTGGAAAGAGCTCAGATTCGCCACAACGCCTTAGAAGCGGCACGTGTGGCTACAAACCGCCTCTTAATGGATAAGCTCGTTAACAACTATCTTTTGCAAGTTCACCCATACCCACATATTATCCTAAGAGAAAACAAGATGATTTTTGGTGCGCATGCAGACCGCCTTCAAGATGGTATGCGAAGGTCTTTCGGAAAGCCAATTGGAACAGCGGCACGTGTGGAACCCAACCAACCAATTATAACCGTTAAGGTAAACACGAATGGCGTTGAAATCGCCAGAGAATCTCTAAAGCGTGGAAGCGCCAAGCTTCCTGTTCTTTGTAGAATAGTAATTGAAAAAGTTGAATCTGAAGAGGTGAGGACGGATTGAGTGAAATGAGTCACGAGCTTGTAATTTGGTTTGAAAATCTCAGAAAAACTGACATTCCCTCTGTTGGGGGTAAAAATGCAAACTTGGGTGAAATGACCCATGCTTGTATACCTGTTCCACCAGGTTTTGCCATAACTGCTTATGCTTACAAGCAGTTCATTGAGGCAACAGGAATTTCTGCTAAAATTTACGAAATTATAGCAGAAACTGTAACTAACCCCAATGACCCAGCGCAATATGAAATAGCTTCAAAGAAGATAAGGCAACTCATAGAATCAACGCCTACGCCGAAAGAAATTGAAAACGCAATAAGATCGGCGTATGGGGCAATGTGTAAACGATTGAATATGGACGCTGTCTTTGTTGCTGTGCGGTCGAGTGCAACGGCGGAAGACTTACCCGACGCATCTTTTGCAGGGCAACAAGAGACATACTTGAACGTTAAAGGCATCAACGAAGTTCTTGAAGCAACTGTGAAGTGTTGGTCAAGTCTCTTCACTCCGCGGGCGATCTTTTACCGTACTGAGAAGGGTTTCGCCCACGAGAAAGTTTTCATCAGCGTTGGGATCCAAAAAATGGTGAATTCTAGAGCTGCAGGCGTTATATTTACGATTAATCCTGTAACAGGGGATTCTAACCAGATAGTTATTGAGGGCAATTACGGTTTAGGCGAGGCAGTCGTCTCCGGAGCCGTTACTCCGGACGATTTCATCGTTGATAAACGAACCATGGACATAATTGAAAGACGCGTAGCTAAAAAAACAATGCAGTACGTTCGCGATTCAAACACTGGCAAAACTGTCCACTTGGAGGTTTCTAGAGAAAAACAAGAGCAACCGTGCCTAAACGATGAAGAAATTCTCAGGCTTGCAGAACTGGCCAGAAACATTGAAAAGCACTATGGAAAGGCTCAGGATATCGAATGGGCAATTGACGCAGACTTAGCATTTCCAGAAAATATATTCATCGTCCAATCAAGGCCAGAAACCGTTTGGAGTGCAGAACTTGCAAAATCGCCAGTAAAAGTGGAAACCGAATATACAAAGTCTACTGAAACTTTAAAAGTGGCCGTAAAAGGAATCGCCGCTGGCAAGAGGAGCCTGGGTGCAGGCAAGGCGAGGGTGGTTTCAAATCCAACTGAGGCTGCTAATGTCATGCAAAAGGGTGACATCCTAGTTACAGATATGACAAACCCTGACTATGTACCATTCATGAAACTTGCAAGTGCTATAGTCACTGATAAGGGTGGAGTTACATGCCACGCAGCCATTGTAAGTCGTGAACTAGGAATCCCCTGTATTGTTGGAACAGAAAAAGCGACGACACTACTGGTTTCAGGTAAAGAGTACACCGTTGATGCAAGGAGCGGCGTCGTCTATGAAGGTATTCTGCCGACGCTAACAGAGCAATTGCCATCTTCCTCTGGAGCTGCTGTCTCCACGACTGCTGTTCTCGGAAGCGCCCTCCAGCCTGTGCCTGTTACCGCGACAAAAATTTACATGAATCTGGGTGTTCCTGAAAAAATTGAAGAGTACAAAAACTTACCATTTGAAGGCATAGGACTGATGCGCATAGAATTCATTTTGGCCAGTTATATAGGTGAACATCCCCTTTACCTTGTAGAAACGGGGCAGAGCCAAAAATTCGTAGACAAACTTGCCGATGGGATGGCAACTGTAGCGAGGGCGATACAGCCGCGCCCCGTTGTTGTTCGTTTCAGCGATTTCAAAACCAACGAATATAGAGAGTTAAAAGGCGGTGAAAAATATGAAATTGCCGAAGCGAACCCGATGCTTGGATGGAGAGGATGCAGCCGATACATAAGCCAATGGTACCAAAAAGCCTTCAGGCTTGAATGTCAAGCTGTCAAGAAGTGCCGTGAAGAATGGGGGCTAAAAAACGTCTGGATAATGCTTCCAGTTGTGCGCACCGTTTGGGAAGCCAAAAGATGCTTGGAGATCATGCAGGAAGAAGGCTTGGAGAGGTCAAAGGACTTCAAAGTCTGGTTCATGGCTGAAACACCATCAATAGCTATACTAGCAGATGAATTCTCAAAACTCGTTGATGGCTATTCCATAGGTTCCAACGACATGACACAAGGCATACTAATGATTGACAGGGACTCCGAGCGCCTAGGCCAAATGGGATACTTCGACGAAAGGGATCCAGCCGTAAAAAGAATCATAGCTCATTTGATTAAAGTAGCCCACGAAAACGGATGTACAGTATCGATATGCGGAGAAGGACCATCAAACCTGCCTGACTTTGCAGAGTTCCTCGTCAGAGCAGGAATCGATAGCATATCCGTGAATAATGATGCAGTAGTTGCCACCAAAAATCTCGTTGCAAGCATGGAACAAAAAATAATCCTTGAACGGCTTGCTGAGCAGCGCGAAAGAGCAATCGGGCACCCGAACCGAAAACCAAAACAAGACTGGGAATGGACGCCACAATGGAATGAGAGAGAAGAATAATCAAAACCTTCAGCTCTCTTGTTTCCAACATGTTTTCCTCACCTATTGTTTTGGGCGAATACGCATGAAAAAATTCGATTTTGAAGAGGAAAGAATAAAACAGGAAATAGTCAAGCTGAGAGCAAGACTCATTTTAATTCAACTTCCAGAAGGCTTGAAACCCGAAGGTCCTCGATTAGCGAAAATCGTTGAAAAAGCTGGTGCTTTGCCTGTAGTTTCCGCAGACCCATGTTACGGCGCCTGCGACTTGGCAATAGATGAAGCTGAAAGCTTAGGGGCAGATCTGATAATTCATTATGGCCACGCAAGACTGATGAAGCATGAGCATGTACCCACAATTTACGTGGAAGCCAGAGCAACAATAACTGTCGAAGGTGCTGTTGAGAGGGCTTTGCCTCTGCTAGAAAAGTGGAGCAGAATTGGATTGGCGACAACAGTCCAGCATGTGCAAGCTCTAGATGGCGTCAGAGAACTCTTGCTTCGCGCTGGAAAAACGGTGCTCATTGGGGATGCAGGTCGAATGAATTATCCTGGACAAATAATTGGCTGCGACTACAGCAATGTCAAGTCAATAGCCGGTGATGTAGAAGCATTCCTTTTTGTTGGCGGCGGCCGTTTTCACGCCTTAGGTATAGCTCTGGCAACATCAAAGCCAACAATAGTCGCCGATCCATACGAAAAGAGAGCCTATTCTGTTAATGAAGAGGTTCAGAAAATTCTTAAACAAAGGTGGGCAAGCATAGAAGAAACCAGAAAAGCCAAAACCTTTGCGGTCTTCCTTGGGCTAAAATCTGGGCAGACAAAATTCGATGAGGCTTTAAGCATAAAAGAAAAACTTGAAGAAAATGGGAAAATAGTCTATCTTTTCGCTGTTAGAGAAGTAACCCCAGAGGTGTTAATGGAGTTCCCGACTGTGGACGCATACGTGAACACTGCCTGTCCACGAATATCTCTCAATGACGCTTCAAAGTTCCAGAGGCCAGTGCTAACAGTGAACGAGGCACTTGTAGTCCTTGGTTTTATGAAATGGGAAGATTTATGCAGAAAAGGCTTGTTCGAAAACTAGACTTGGAAATGTTTCTTTCCCAAGTTGAGCCACACCCTTCGCCCAGACCAAGCCTTGAACAATACACCGTTTCAGCCAATGTCGGGGCAACAGTGCTCTATATTGCAGCCTACACGTATGATGACATTATTGATAAGACAGTTTTAGATTTAGGTTGTGGCACTGGGAGGCTTGCTTTGGCAGCATCTTTCCTACGGGCGAAACAAGTAGTAGGCGTCGACATTGACAAAACAGCAGTGAGAGTTGCACTTAAGAATTCAGTGAAGACTGGACTAAAAAAAAGCGTACAATGGATTGTTACAGACATAGATGCAATTCATGGAAGATTCGACACTGTCCTGCAGAATCCCCCCTTCGGCGTGCAAAAGCACAAAGCAGATCGTAAGTTTTTGGAACAAGCCTTAAAATCGGGCGCGGCAATATATTCCCTTCATAAAAACCCTTGCAGAAACAAGCAGTTACTTAAGCGGTTAAAGTCAAGGGAATCAAGTGTTATATCAGTTCCGCCGTCTCCTTTTGTCAAGAATTTTGTTGAAAAACATGGTGGAACTATTAAGGCAGTTTACGCTATGATTATGACAATTCCGCGCATGTTCAAGTTTCATACAAAACGAAAGCATGAGTTTGTTGTTGATTTATACGTAATAAAGGGAAAAGAGACGTTTTGAGAAGGCAAGAGATGGCTTCCAAGCATGAGCAAAGACGGGCAAAAAATGGTGCTCTTATGGCCTAGGAATCAGACCAGCTAATCAAAAGGTTTATTGAGGGGCGTAGGAATGTAGAGATATGCCTACTTAATGTTGTGGAAACGTAGCTCAACACAGCTATACTGAAAGGGAATTTAAATGGGCTTGCAATCCTCAGAGCAGAAAAGCGGTCACTTGGTGTTGCCCGGAGAGCGTTTAGGGGTTATTGAAGAGTTTATTCCTGACTCTAGAACATATGTTAAAGATGGGATAATCTATTCCAAAGTTGTCGGCCGCGCTTTAGTTGATTTCTTGAATAAGCGGGTTTCGGTTTATCCGCTGGTTCGTGGGGTAAGCGTCCCCAAAGTTTCAACTGTAGTACTGGGGCAAGTTTCAAGTACTCAAGCTGAAAATGCCACGGTGAGAATTTTCAAAATAGGCCAGAAGAAACTTTCAGGCGTTTTCACGGGCATTCTACATATTTCTGATGTACAGCAGAGATACGTCGAATCTATGAATGACGTGTGTAAAATTGGCGATATTTTAAGGGCCGAGGTGATAAGCGAGAAGAACCAAATTTACCACCTTTCTACGGACGACAAGAACTTGGGCGTGGTTTATGCCTTTTGTTCGCAGTGCGGGCATTCGCTTGAGCCAAAGCGGAATGGCATGCGATGTGAAAGTTGCGGGAAAATCGAAGAGCGTAAGATTGCGTTTGATTATGGAAAAGGGATGCTGTGAAATGGAAGGGAGTGTTGGTAAATGAAAGTAAAAGTGTTGAAAAAAACTGAAAATGAGTTTAAAATAGAGATTGAAGGAGCAGGGCACAGTCTCTGTAACCTCTTGCAAAAAAGGCTACTGGAAGACGAGGATGTAGATTTGGCTGGCTATGACGTGCCTCATCCCTTGGCCTCCAACCCCATACTTTATGTCCGTATAAAGGGCCAGGTGAAACCTGAAGATGCCCTAAGGGAAGCTGCGGAAAAAGCCCGTGAAATGAACGAAGAGTTCAGCAAAGAACTTAATAAAGCCCTTAAGAAAGTTTAGTTTCATTCTTTATTTTCGTGAGCAGTTGATTGAGGCCATCAACCACATCGCTAGCTTTCTCTAATACTGCAACGCAATCATTCAAGGTGACGTAATCATAAAGCCAAGCATAAACTAATAGTGCTTCCGCAGCATCCGCGAGTGAATGACGATCCATTCTTGACGGCAAATATGCTCTTAACCCTGCTCTTCTGAGTGCTTCTGAAAGTGCGCTTCCCTTTACCTTTGCACCTGAAGGTTCACCTTTTCTTTTTGATATAGCCAATGAATAAACGAAGTTTATGTATGCATCCCCTAAAGATGCAAGTTTATGATCCATCAAGACCTCTGACAATTTACAATAGACTTTTGTTGAGCAGAATACTTTCTCATGCCTTCGCAAAAAGCAATCTCTCCTTTTTTGCATTTATTCTTCGTTAAGCTTATAAAATATCTCTACTCATATTTTTGCGGCACAATTGGGGAATTGTCTTGAGCCATAAAAAACTTGGCACGATTAAACCCGAAATTCGCGTATTAGGTATAGACGACGGCATATTCATTCCCCACATGAAAGATCTAGTGCCCGTTGTTGGCGTCGTTTTCCGTGGTGGCTACTGGCTTGACGGAGTAATGCACACGAAGGTGGAGGTAGATGGGTTTGACGCCACAGAAAAAATAGCTTCCATGATAATTCACTCGCCGCATTATAAGCAGTTGAGGATAATAATGCTTAATGGAATAACCATCGCTGGCTTCAATGTCGTTGACATTAAAAAACTCAACTTAGAGACGAAGCTTCCCGTAATTGCCGTTGTACGTGAAAAACCAAATTTTGGAGAGATCCATGATGCTCTGAAGAATCTGCCCAGAACCGAAGAACGATGGAAGGCCCTCCTTAACGCTGGACAAATATTTGAAGTGCCCACTAGAAGCGAAAACGAGAGAGTCTGCATGCAAATTTCCGGAATCTTTGAAGACGACGCAAAAAAAATCTTAAAGCTGACTTCTACTCGAAGTAACATTCCCGAAGCCTTGCGCGTAGCGCACCTTATTGCCTCTGGAATCAGCGCCATATAGTTTGAATATTTATTGAAATAAGAAAAAGTTTAAAAGGGACCACGTCAAGGGAAAACAAACGGATGACGGAGTATCGAACTATGGAATTTTGTCCAAAATGTGGCTCTCGTCTCGAGCCAAAGAAAGGCAAAGCCGGAAGAGGAGCGACGCTTGTGCTTGCCTGCCCCAAATGCGGCTATAGAAAGCGGGAATCAAGAAAGAAAGTAGAACCGAAAGTTGCCAAAGTTATACAACATAACCCACAGCAACTTGTGGCAGTAATCGGCAAAGAAGAACAAAAACTGCGGATACTGCCGACTGTTAGGATTGAATGCCCAAAATGTGGAAATAATCTTGCTTATGTTTGGCAAGTGCAAACCAGAGGGGCTGATGAATCTTCAACCCAGTTCCTACGCTGCACAAAATGTAACTACACATTCAGAGAGTACAGCTAGCTCCGTTTCTTCTTCTCTTTACTTGCATGCCAGATGTAATTTTGGAAAATTCTCGAAGAGAGCACTATGCTTAAGTGTGCAAATCTTTTATAACAACTAAACATAATCCATTAAAAAGAGGAATATGATGTTCAGACTCAAAGTAGCTGACGCCAAACTCTTAAGGGATATGGCTACGGCTATCTCCATTCTCGTGGACGAAGCCACTTTCAAAATAGACCCTGAAGGGTTAAAACTTCGAGCGATGGATCCCTCACGTGTTGCTATGATCGACTTTGAGTGGCCAAAAACAGTTTTTGAAGAATATCTATCCACAGAACCCACAAAAATGTGTATTAACATAAGTGAATTATTAAGGCTGCTCAAAAGAGTAGGAAAGGATGAAGCTGTAGAACTTTCTCTTGACGAGAAAACTGGGCGTCTGCAAGTAAAAATAGCTGGGAAATACTTTAGGAACTTTACTATGCCTACGCTTGAAGCGTCAGAAGAAGAAGTTCCAACGCCAAAAATCACCTTTAACGTAAAGGCTAAAGCAACAACATATGGACTAAGCCAGGCCATCGAAGACGCGCAGCTCGTGAGCGACCATGTTCGAATAGAAGCGGATAACGAAAGACTAGTCTTAAACGCGGCGGGCGACCTCATGGGCGCAACCATAACCCTTCAAAAGGGAAGCGACACTTTACTAGACTTGGAAACCAGAGAGCTGTCAAAAGCAACCTTCAGCCTAAGCTATCTGACAGAAATAATAAAGGCGGCATCCGCAACATCAGACATAGCGACTCTTGAATTTTCATCGGACATGCCCATCAAGCTTGATTTTCAGCAGACAAAAGAGGGAAAATTGACTTTTTACTTGGCGCCGAGAATCGAAACAGAATAACGTGAAAATGAGTATGCAAATGGCAGCGGTCAAATTTACCAAAAATGACTTGGCAAGATACCCTTTTCTCAAAGAAACCACAGAATACGTGAAAAAGCTAGATTTGAAAATTGAAGATTTAACGAATCCAGAATTTGTCAAGGTTCTTGAACGTGCTGAAGAAAGAGTTGAAGAAGCAATCTTGTACGCCATAGTCAACAGAAAATTGCGCAACACGGAGATAGAAATCCTGTCCTTTCCAGCAGCAATCATGTTAACGGTAGCTACTGAAATTTCCTTCATTAAAAGTCGATATGCCTTAGCGGAGGCAAAACAAATCTTCGGTGACATTCAACTTGAACCTAACGAAAGAATTTTGGCGATCGCGTCGAATTTCGGGTGGAGACTAGTAATAAACAATGACACTGCAGTACCCTGCGAATTTGCACTTGATTTTGCAGATTATCTTAGAAACACGGCACACCTGCGGGAGAAAAAGTGGAAACTTGTGAACCGCCTCCTAGATGGCGGAAAAGTTTACGTCACAAAGACTGAAACGGCACGACTGCTAAGCGAAGAAGCTCGCAAATATTTTGAAACAAGGCTGAAAGTAAAAGAACCGACGAAGTTTCCTCAGGAAATATTGGAAATGGCGGAAAAAATAAAGCAACTATATATTGAAAAGATAGGCACAGTTAAGATTGAAGCTTTCCCAAAGGTCATAGTTCAAAGCGCATTTCCGCCATGTGTTAAAGCCCTTTATGAGACAGCATCGTCTGGGCGTCCTCTATCACATGTGGGCAGGTTCACACTGACCTCGTTTCTCATAAATATCGGCATGACGCCTGAAAACGTGAACGAACTGTTCAAAAACTTTTCAGACTACAACGAAAGGATGACCCGTTACCAAGTTGAGCACATCGCAGGCGAAAGAGGCTCAAGAACACGTTACGCTCCACCAAGATGTGACACCTTGCGAACTCATGGAGTTTGCACAAATTCTGACGAACTGTGCCAGAGAATTCGCCATCCGTTAGCCTACTATAAAAAAGAGACAAAGGAATAAATGTAGGCAGTTAAAAACCGCTTGAACAGTTCGTAAATACTCTGCTATAAAAAAAGTAGCAGCTAGCTACTGTTCTGGCAGCTATTCATGTTTTCACTGCTTATTTGGGGGCGCCTTTTCCGGTCGGCGTAAGAATTGAATTCATAACTAACGAAGCTAACGCCTTATTCATGCTTTGCGCACTTCTCGGCTCTATCCTACTCCACTTTTAACTCTAGTATCTATCGTTTTTCGGCTACACTTTAGTGACAAAAAACGGACGAACCACAAAGGTCTCAGTCTTTTGGTTTATTGTCATATCTTGCTGCATTCTTTCGCAGTTTTTCAATGATTTCTTTGGATCAAAGAATCGTATCAAGAAAATACTGAATATTTGAAAGATATTCGTGTTTCTAAGGAACTTGAATCGTTAAATTGAAGTAACCGAAGCCGTCTATAAAGTACAAAGGGAGGAGTGTGTTTGTCTTCCATAGGTTTCGTTTGCGAGAAATTCTCCGAGTTTTACAACCAATCTTTCACAAAAATTCCTCCTCCCTTTTCAATTGAACAGAGGGAGTTCGCTTTTTTCCTTTTCAGGGAGAAAATTATGGTGCGCCATAAAAGCTTTGCAAACGTCGATGACCTTGGGTCATTTCTCAAAGAAATTGTTCCTTCCGATGTTTACTATTCTTGTGCCTATTACGAAAATCCGGGGTTAGACATGGATAAAAAAGGCTGGTCAGGCGCTGACTTAATTTTCGACATTGACGCCGATCACATTCCTACGCAGTGCAACAAGATTCATGATGAATGGACTTGCAGTAGCTGTAATTTCAACGGTAAGGGCGTTATTCCAGAAAGGTGTCCAATGTGCGGCGGTCAGAAGTTTGACGTGAAGACTTGGCCTTGCGACCTTTGCTTGAATTCCGCTAAAGAAGAAACCATTAAGCTTTTAGACATTTTAAGACAAGATTTTGGTTTTTCTGATAGTGACATATCTGTGTTTTTTTCCGGGCATCGAGGGTATCATGTTCAAATCGAAAACGAAGTTATCAAAACACTGGATGCTATTGCACGAAAGGAAATTGTTGACTATGTTTCCGGTTTGGGTTTAGACCGATTCGATGATTTCACCAAGAAAGAAAGGCGAGCCCGTCAAGGTCCCAACCTTGAAGACTTGGGTTGGGGTAAACGATTGAAACTTGGAATGCGAGACTTTATCCTCGACGCTAAAGAAGAAGATTTAAGAAAAATCGGAATCCGAAGAAACTTCGCTATCATATTGCAAAACAAGGAAGCAATTTTGAAACGCTGCCTAGACGCGGGAAACTGGAGCGGTTTCAGAGATATTGGTGTTGAAACTTGGAAAAAGATAGCTGAGCACACTGCACGTTCTCAATCTGCAAAAATTGACACGGTTGTTACTACAGACATACACCGTTTGATAAGATTGCCCAGCACATTACATGGCAAAACGGGGCTTAAAAAAGTTGAGTTTCCAGCTTCACTCATAGATGATTTTGATCCGTTCAAGGAGGCGGTAGCCTTTAAGACAGGTGTGGCAAAAATTTTTGCTTATGACGCCCCGGAGTTCAGACTGGGTGACTCTACGTTCGGTCCATACAAAAATCAAGAGATTGAATTGCCTACTGCTGCGGCTTTATTGCTTGTTTGTAAGGGCAGAGCAGAGGTGCTATCGTAAATGTATGATGATTTGTACCATGCTTGGAGACAAGACTCTGAAAGTTTCAAGCTTGGGAGGCTTCCTCCCGACTTCTATGTCAAAGTTGCTGGCTATTTGAAAAGGCTGAGAGAAGAAAGCCGAATGCTTGACAAAAGAACTGTGAAGGCAAGTCTCATTGAAAGCGAGATACGACATGCTAAGCGCATGCTTCGCGAGTTAATTCGGATTCGTTATAGGAAACTGGTTAAAAAGCTAGCTGAAAGTCAAGAGCTTTCGCCAGATGTTTTGACAATAGAAGAGAAAAAAATATGCGCAGGTCTCTTGCCTCTTGCAGAGACCTATCGTAAGTTTGCTAACAGTCTTCTCCAAGGGCATATTCCAGAAGTCAAGATGGACAAAGAACACAGGCATACAGTCTTGCGATTTTTAAAAGATATTCCAGCGATTATCGGGGCGGACATGAAAACATACGGCCCTTTCAGAGTTGAAGATGTTGCATCCTTGCCTATTGAAAACGCAAGGGTTTTGGTCAAACAAGGTTTAGCTGAATTTGTCGAAGTTATTTAGTTAGAAAGTGGAGCTCGCGTCCTTTCATGTCAAACGGTTCAATACTATAAGCTGAAATCATTGTAGCATTTCAAAAAATTGTTTGCTCTTTTGTTCAAGGTTTCCCTCTCTAAACGATATTTATGTGTAATATTTTTTCAGATTAACCGAAGCTCTAAATGCCACTCTCCAAAGTTAAATAGATATGCCGAGGAGCAGCGAAAAAGTATAAGAATACGTGTGTTTTCTTAATGGAAAGCTGGTAGTGGTTACGGTGAATGTTCCAAAAGAAGTTCGAACGTATTGCCCACGCTGTAAAATCCATCAAATTCATATAGTTACCCTGTACAAGGCTGGAAAGAGGAGAGCTTTAGCCAAAGGTGAACGCCACCATGAACGAGAAAAGAAAGGTTATGGTGGACAGAAGTATCCTCTTCAGAGAGAATTTGCGAAAACAACCAAAAAACAAACGCTGAGATTAAAATGCAAGATTTGCAACTATATAAGACACAAAGATGGCATTCGGCTACGAAAGCTAGTCATAGAATAATTGGAGGTAAATAAAATGTCTGAATGGGATAAAATTATTCCAAAGCCTACAAGCAAATTCTTCCGGGTTAAATGCCTCAAGTGCGGTAACGAACAGCTACTTTTCAGCAATGTTGTAAACAAAGTCAATTGTAATGTTTGCGGCGTTGAACTTGCAACGCCCTCTGGTGGCAAAGGGGTAATTAAAGGCGAAATAGTCTCAGTTTTTGAGTAGGATGAATGCTTGGATGTCTGTTAGGAAACAAGAGTGGCCAGAAGTCGGCGACTTAGTAATTGCAACTGTAGAGACTGTAATTGACTATGGCGCCTATGTGAAACTAGATGAATATAATAAAAGAGGGCTATTGCACGTTTCTGAAATATCTTCTTCTTGGATTAGAAATATTCGTGATTTTGTTCGTGAAGGGCAAAAAGTCATTCTGAAAGTTTTACGTGTAGACTCGGAGAAAGGTCACATAGATTTGTCCCTTAGGAGAGTCACTAAGAGGGAAAGAATTGAGAAAATTATGTCGTGGAAAAGAGAAAGAAAAGCTGAGGCTCTACTTCGAGGGGTAGCAGAAAAAGCGTGCCTACCTTTGGAAGAGATTTATGAAAAAGCTGGAGCTATTATAGAAAAAGAATATGGACTGTATGAAGGCTTCGAAAAAGTGGCTAAGGAAGGCATAGAAGCTTTAACAAAAATTGGCGTGCCAGAGGGACTTGCCAAAGCTTTTGTTGAGGTTGCAGAAGAAAGAATTCACGTGAAAATGGTTAGGGTGAAAGGCATAATTGAACTTCGCTGTATGAAACCTAATGGAGTGAAAATTATTAAGGATGCCTTTATGAATGCTGAGAAAGGTGAAAAATCTAAGGACGTAGATCTCCGTTTTTACGTTGTTGCTGCACCAAAATATAGCGTTGAAGTTATGGCTGAAAACTACAAACTCGCAGAAGATGTTCTGCAAAGAGTGGCTCAGAATGTAATATCAAATGTTGTTGAAGCCGGGGGGCAAGGCGTCTTTAGAAGGGAAAAATAATGGTGTGGCTTTTAATGAAGTGTGAGAAATGTGCAAGATACACGTTGAGAAGAGATATGTGTCCCAATTGCGGTGGAAATGTCCGTATACCGCATCCGGCCAAGTTTTCACCTGACGACAAGTACATTAAATATAGGATAGCTTTAAAGAGGGGGCTACCGAAGTGAAAACTACCTATATTAAAGAGCTCGTGAAAACCAAATTAGATAATCCGATATTAGTTGAAGGGCTTCCCGGTTTAGGGCTCGTTGGTAAAATCGCTATACGTTATCTAATTAAACAACTGGGAGCTGAAAAGTTCGCTTACCTTTACTCGCCTCATTTCCCATATTTCGTGCTTGTAAGTAAAAAAGGGAACGTTAGGCTTTTACGTGGAACATTTTACTTGTGGAAAAACAAAAGCGGAAAAAACGACCTCATACTTTTCACAGGCGACAGCCAAGCACAAACAATTGAGGGGCAATATGAAATTGCAGATTGTATGCTGGATTTCGCTAAGAAACATAATGTAGTGGCTATCGTGACTATAGGTGGTTACCGAATGGAAGCAAAAGACAAACCAAAAGTCATAGTGGCTGCCACAACTCAGGAACTTTTGAATAAGGCTTTGCAAGCCAACGCTATCCTCAGCCCTTCGGGAAGTCCCATTGTTGGAACTGCTGGCTTAATACTGGGCCTAGCTCGCTTCAAGAAGATCAGCGCCCTTTGCCTTTTAGGTGAAACTCGTGGATATCTGCCAGACCCGCTAGCTGCTAAAAGCGTCTTAGAAGTATTACAATCCATACTGAATTTTGATGTACATTTAGCAGGTTTGGATGAAGAAATTTCCAAGGCGGAAAAAATGGTTACGCGGCTACGAAAAATTGAGGAAAAGAGAGCTATTCAAGTTGAAGAGACGAAGAGAGAAGAAGATAAGAAAACCACTTATATCTCATGAGTCAAAAAGCCATTTCTTTCCTAATTACCTCAACGATTTTTTCGGCAGCATCTCCATTTCCAAAAGGAGATTTCTCAGGCAGTTCTTTTTGATTTTTCAAAGTTGTTTCCATCGCGGTTAATATTACCTGTTTTTCTGTGCCAACAACTTTCGCGAATCCCGCTTCAAC
>Ga0209314_10000002_pt1 | contig 104576 bp, 96 predicted proteins | sample I19B2metaG_FD_184146 | JGI IMG/M metagenome (GOLD analysis project Ga0209314, IMG submission 184146) | Lake sediment bacterial and archeal communities from Gulf of Boni, Indonesia to study Microbial Dark Matter (Phase II) - ​I19B2 metaG... | ecosystem: Environmental > Aquatic > Freshwater >... | reverse complement strand
GGGAGATTTACGGGAGATATCACCACTCCTTTGTGGAAATAAACTTTTCCAGCTGGTTTTCCGCTTTTCCAGATGCATTTAAGCTGGCGGCTACTCCTCGCGTTTCCTGAGACGTTTTCGTGATTGAAAAAATATTCGAAGCCGTTCTCTATCAGCTTCCACGCTTCGTCGATTGTAACAACCACGGCTGAGTGGTATTCTTCGCTTTCAAACAAGACGGGCTGTGTGTAGAGCACGGTGTTCTCGACCCGCTTATGTCCAAGCCGCTTCATCACGTATAAGATGCCTTTCTTCCTGAGTTACTCATTGGAGGCCTTCCAGTGTCTAAGAGTTCAGAAGAGGATGTTGAGGAGCCTGGGGTCGTAGAGTTTAGCTGCAAGACATTTCCTCTGTTAGTGAGAGGCTCTGATACAGAGACAGAGACAGACGGGTATACTCCCTCCCAGATTTGTTTCTACGGAGTGGATAAGCCTGTGTCAGGCTTCTTTTCCTGATCTGAGCATGTTTACTAGGGCTTTTGGGTATTACCCGAACTGTGTTTACATGGAGGAAGAAGTGTTCAGAGCCGAACACGGTTTCAGAGCCTCGCCGCAGAAGCCGTGGAACAGCTCAATAATCTCCGCTTTACTCATGTTGGGGAGTGTCTTCAACTCTTAGGTCATGCTTCAACAACCCCCTTTGAAAAGGTGATCAACGTGCTTTCGATACTTCTCCCTGAGGGCTTCCCTTAGACGGTGGGTGTGCAGAAGCCTTCTGGGCTTCAGCTAGAGACTCCTCTGCGCTCTCTTGCGGATGAGGGGGGAGGGGGGGAGTAGTCGAATAAGCCCGTATTAAGCTGCTTTTCTTGATCCGAGGCTGCTACTTGCCCTGTTCAATACTTTTCAGGGGGGAGACCACATGGAGAAAAGGGGGAAATCGACCCGAGGGAAACTAAGGGGTTTGTGGAGTAAATGCCTTCTTTGAACGCTTCTCTCAGGTTCTTCTCTAGGTTCGTTCGACTAGGAGGCGGGTAAGTCGAACGTCCATAAATTCCTTATCTTGGGTATCGTAGAGGAGGAGAAGCTCGCCAGGTTTGACCTCGAGGAGGTCGGTGTAACATGTGCTGCCTCGGTCGTTAAGGGGGATGTCTGTGTGGTGGCGCCATTCACGTCCCGTCCCGTCTAAGCTGAACATTATGTGGACGCCGGGGCGGCCGTAGCTGCAGGCGAGCACCCCGTTGTTTAGGAGTAGAAGCTTCGGCAGCACTCCTGGTACACCCGCGGACACTGGGTGCGTCCAAGTCTTCCCACCGTCTCTGGACCAGCATTGATACATCTCCCTGTAGCTACGCGTGCGGAAAACGGCGAGGAGTGCGCCGTCGTTCAACCGTAGAACACTGGGTTCGTTGGCGCCCTCAAGGTCCCGGTCGCCCGTGAGGCTTTGGATGGTAACGCCTTCGCATACGGTGGAGAGGTAATCCCAGCTTCGACCTTGGTCTATCGACTTCACTAAGATACTTCGATCCAGTTCGTCGCCTTCGAAGCGCCCGTACATAGAGGCTAGGAGATCGCCTTCAGGCATCTCAATGATGGAGCGGCAGAAGACGAAGCCACACAGCTGCACAGGGGTTGTTGTAGGCGGCTGCGGCGTAAGCTTCACTGGAAACGGAAAGCGCAGGCGCATCTCCTCCTGGCATACCTTTCTACCCCCCTCCGATAACCAAGTTAGGATACCGGTGAAGCTCCGGTTCTGGTCCAGGGGGTCAGCCACCGCCATGTAGGAGAGTTCCATGAGGCGCCCATCCTTAAACGCGTGTTTACACCAGCCCATCGGGCCCTTCACGTACCGCCGACTCCACGTCCGTCCCCCGTCTATGGAAAAACGGTAGCCGGAGAAACACCCTTCAACGTAATTCTCATCCGGCACCATCCAAACGCAGACAAGTAGCTCCCCGGTGGAGAAGCGGTCTAAGGTTTCAAAATACAGCCAGCGCTTGGTACCGTTGATCTCCCGCGCCTGTCGATCAACAACCATGGTGTCCAAAACCCTTACACTTAAGCCATCCTTAACCTCCTCCATCCCCCATCCCCTCATCTCAACTGGTCCATTCTCATTCTTAGAACTGATTTTTAACCTCTTCCCCATTTCATTTTTAATATTGATCGGTACACAGGGTTAACCCTAAAATTATATAGCAATTGCGTAAGTCGCGGCTTAAAGGCTGGATTAAGGGGTTCGGTAAGCTAACGGACGGTTTATATGGTGGACATGGGAGCTTCTGGGTTTTCCGCCGTGGAAGAGATGCCCATATATTTCTGTGATAAATTGGCTATGTCCAATTTTACTCATGTGTAAAGCAACTCCATAATGAGCGCGCATGGATCTCATTTCTTGAAAAAGGAAAAAAGGGGGATCTACTGGGTATACCTGACAAGTGCCGGATAGTATGATAGGATGGTGGAGACCCGCTTAAGACGAAAGGCTTAAGTTCAGTGGCTGGGTAAAAACGGGATTCATGAAACCCTTTAAACCACCTCATTCATCGATGTTCTACACGCTGTTAACGGTGACCCTCTTAACGTCAACCCTGTTTGGGAACTGGGCCGCATCCTCAACCCGGAGCGCGCAGGCAAGCCCCAGCCCCTACGTCTACTACGCCTACGCACCCCCCACCGTCATGAACTGGACTGCAGTCGACCCGACAAGAGGCGTGACCATCTACAACTACACCCGTTTACCCGCTGAACTCAGCATCATCGGCGTCGAGGACCAGACCCGCGTAGAAGTCTACAACCTCGTGGATAAGAGCTTAATCGCCTCGTTCACCCTAAACAGGATGCAGCTTAGAACCCTAACCCTCGGCAGCACAGCCACAGGGGTAACCCCGCCGCCCGAGGTTGAGGGAAGCTACGTGAAGGTCGTATCCGATAAACTGGTCTCAGCGCTCCTGACAGGCGGCGGCTACAACGAGATGTCCACCTACTACCCCAGCACAGACGGCGGCTACGCCGGCAAAGAGTTCATATTCAAACCCGTAAACGGGACATGGGAATCCACGTTTAATCAGGCGGAGTATGAATCAAGCGTCGTATTGGGGGTTGAGAACGCCCGTGTCACGGTCTACGACGCCGCAGGCGCGAAGGTAACGGAGCTGGACGTTCCCGCTAATGCGTATAGGATAATCAAGTTGAGCCCCGGATCGGTTTACAGGCTTGTTTCAACGGGTCGAGTTATGGTCGCGGGCACAAGCCGTGAATCCTTCATGTACGCGCCTTCGGCTACAGGAGGCTTCATAGGTAAAACCTTCTACGGGTTCACAGGCGGCATTCCCAGCGATAAGGGGATGGGAACCCGCCAGTCGTTCATCGTTATAGCCTTAGAGAACTGTGAAGTCAGTGTGTACAACTTGAACAGGCCTGGGTGGCAGATCGTCCTCCAAGGCCCTGACGTTAAAAAGTCTTTGAGGGCGGGGGAATACTGGTTTGACACAAGCTTCCTGATTCAAACACCGACGAGGATCGATAGTACGGGTAAAATCACCGTCATCCTCGGAGCCGGCGGTTATGGCTGGGGCATCGCTGTAGAGAAGGCCATAACCATACCTGAGTATCTGGGGGATGATGTGAAGACGATGGTTGTGAGGGCGGGTGAGGAGTTCAAATTCTATGCTCCTACATCGGCGGTCGTGTTCTCCCATGAGGACGCTGACGTCATGATCGATGGATCTACGTTAACGATGGACGCGGATGATTACCAAGTCATCCTCGGCGGGATGCACACAGTCCAAGCGACAGGTCCGTTAACGGTGGAGGTACTCTCCGACGCAAACATCAATTACTTCAGTGTTTACGTCCCACCTCTCCCGAGTTTCCAACGTCGTTTCGACAGCTGGGCCATGTACCTGGTTTCAACCCGATTCCTCGAAGTCACGTATCAGCCACCTCCACCCGCGGGTAACATCACCGAACTCCTCATCTACATCGCGCCGCTCATAGCCATTCCCGTCATCATAGCTGCAGTGATCGTTGTATGGAGGCGTAGACGAACCCGAGGTAAGGGGCTTAAGACAGACGAGGAATCCTCAAAGCAGTGAAAGAAATGGAAACTATGGAGCGTATCATAGCAACCTGAAAATCGATTTAGGCGTTATTTCTTTTTGAGACCCTCTTTCCATCCGACTAGTTACCGATCTCGAGGCTAACCGGTCTTGGAGGTACAGCCGTCTATGCGGCGCTTCCAGCTTGAAGCCGTATTCGCAGAGAAAGCTTTTTCCACGTCTTAAGGGTAAATGGGAGGTAAACCAGGTTCTCACACCGATTAAGCCTTAACCTCAGAGTTTATCCTACGCCTTAATACTCGGGTAACTTCTCTCGTTCTTTAGAGAAGCGTAATCACGTACTTGTAGGCGTCTGCCATACGCCAGTCCTCTCTCTCGCCGAAGCGTGTCAGGTACAACTCGACCGCCCCGGATTCCCGGTTCTCAAACACGCTGAAGTTGGAAAACTGCACCGCACTACTGTCAGACCTTGGATCCCGGTCGTCGATCACCGTCAACGTGTCCTTTTTCAGCGCGGGGATGGACTCCTCCACCTCAGCGATGCAGAGGGGATACCGGGGACTGTTTCCACGGGTTGGACTGGGGGAGATATTTAGGAAGCAGTAGAGCTTTTTCGAACGGCTGTGGCGATGAAGCTTAGCGAAGGCGGAGGGGGAGTAGAAGGACTCCCCGGTTTCATAGCGTAGGTCGGTGACTGGGCTCCAGGTGCGGCCGCCGTCCTCGGAGACACTCGTCCACTTATGCCCACCGTTCTCCACGGTTCCCTCCCAGTCAGGTGGGAAGACGATGTTGGAACCCCGCATCACCAGCCAGAGCCTGCCGTCGGAGAGCTCAGCGATGGCGGGTTCTAAGAGACCGCGCCCAGAGAATCGATGCGGCACGGCAACCCGCTCTGAGACCTCCCAGTTATAAGTCCGCTCCGCCCAGTTCCACTTGCCGATGAAGCAGAGTACACCGTCAACCTGCTCCTTCTTACCCTTATCCGTGACCTCCACGTGTATCCCAGCGGAGGGGTAGACGATTGTACCCTCCCGCGTAGCCACGGCTGAGTAGCTTCCATACATCTGGTTTGTACGTTGAAAGGCATCATCCCCCCAGTTTTCCGGGTTAAAGTAACCCCCGGCTTCATACCGGAGCTGATACGGCTTCCCCCAAGTTAACCCGTCATCGTCGGAGACCTGCCAGAAGTTATGGTCGAAGTAGGTCTGCCTCCCCGTTTTAAACATCTCCGCGATGGCTTCATTCCCCCTCCCAACCGTGATACGTTGGAAAATAAACTGGACCTGTTTCCCGCTTACCGGGTCGTAGCACCAGGCTGTGGGACTCTCCTCTTTCGAGAACCCACCCTGCTCAGGCCACTCCTCATGCTGGAGCGCCCATTCCGACCATGTTCTACCATTGTCCTCCGATACACGGACTCGGTGTCCTCCTGTCCAGTCGCTGTAGCGTTCATAGCTAAGCATCTCTTGGCGCCGTAGACCGTTGCCTACGTAGCGGGCTGAGACACACGCCGCGCCACGTTCCTCTGAATGCCGGAAATAGACCTCGCGCTTAACAGTGCAGATAGCCGTCATACCATGATTCACCTCACACTTGCACTTGGAAACTTCGAGTAGGAATCAATTAATCTTTTTATGAAAGCGTTTATAACGCTTGCTAATTTAAGCCCTACCCTTTTTTAGGCTATGAAGCCCCGTAACCTATGGGAGACCATAAGTCTGGACAGGGATTTGAACCCCTTGCACTCACCTTAATCAATATATCAAAGCGCTGACGCTGCGCTATCCATAAGAAATACGCTGGGTTTGTGGATGGAGGGTATTTAAGCAAGCGCGTTCCTTTTAGTTATGGTTTACTGTCTTGGACAAGACAGATATTATCTTGTCGCAGCTTTTGATGATGAATTCTAGGTTTTCATACCGTGACTTATCCGATAGAGTCGGTCTCTCCGTGAACGCCGTCCATAAAAGAGTCAGGGACTTGAAGGACCTTGGTATAATACGCGCCTTCACGGCTAACGTGAGCTTAGCGGCTTTAAAGGCTATCGGGGTGTTCATCTTCGGCAGTTCAGGGGTAGATGTTACCCGTGAGGTCCATGATAGACTGAGGAACAACGATTCCACGTTCTGGGTCGCATTTGCCGGCGGAAGCTACGTTTACGTTGGGGCTTACCTTCAAGACGTATCGCAGCTTGAGCCCTACGTTGCCTTCGTGAAGAAAGAGGCCTATGTTGGGGACCCGGTTGTAGGCATCGCCAACAGTCCCTTCACCTTCTCGAAGGCGGGTAGATTATCCACGTTGGATTATCAGATCATCAACGCGCTACGTAGAGACTCGAGGAAACCCGTATTAGACTTAGCTGAGCAACTCGGCGTCTCCGTGAAGACTGCACGGCGGCGTCTGACGAGGATGATACAAGAAGGCCTCATAGAGCTTTCGCTTGAATGGTATCCCGATGCTTCAAACGATGTAATGACCATCTTCCATGTACAGCTTAGAAGCTCAGCTGATAAAGCCGATGTACAGGCTTTGCTTACGCACAAATACGGACCGAGCTTTTTCAATATAGTATCGTTCAGTAACCTTCCCAACCTGTTGTTATGCTGGGTATGGACGAACACGATGAAGGAGTTGAGGGACGTAATGGAACGCTTACAGAAGGAGGAAGCCGTCGAGTCCTTCGTGCCCAACGTCCTTTACACCGGTTACATCTTCGAAACGTGGAGAGACAGGCTTGTCATGGAAAAGGGCGTCTTTAGAAAATGAGGGCTCAGGTTAACGTGTACGTCTATCGAAGGCAACAGTACTTCTTTTCAACCAGGTCTGTTACAAAGTGGACAACCGGGCTTCTCAATCAGCCTTTCTTTCTCCTAAGACTTTGACAAGAACTTATATTCCAACCTAAGTTAACGTTAGAGCAGAGCTGTGAGGGAGTTGAACGTTGAAGAACGGAATCGTCATCCACAATCTAACGAAGAAGTACGGCGACGTCACGGCGGTTAACGGGTTAAGCCTCGAAGTCAATGACGGAGAGCTCTTCGGACTGCTTGGTCCAAACGGGTCTGGGAAGACCACTACCATCAAGGTTCTATGCGGTCTCCTCAAACCTACGGCTGGTCAAGTCTATGTAGGCAGCTACGAGGTGGGGAAGAACCTTGGAAAAGTGAAGGAGCTTATCGGCGTCTGTCCCCAGGAACCCGCTGTTTACCCTACGCTCACAGGTAGGGAGAACGTCGAGCTCTTCGGAAGCCTCCACTGCATGCCTAAAGAAGAGCTGAGAAAGAGCACCGACTTTCTCCTTGAAAGAATGGGGTTACAGGGAGATGCGAAGAGGCAGGTGGGGAAGTACAGCGAAGGCATGAAACGCCGTGTAAGCCTAACCATGGCTGTGGTTCACGACCCTGAGATCGCGTTCTTAGACGAGCCCACGGTAGGCATGGACCCGCAGACCCGCCGCGCAGTCTGGAGCTTCATAAGAGGCTTGAAGGAACGGGGGAAAACCGTGATCCTGACCACTCACTACATGGAGGAAGCAGAGGAGCTGTGTGACAGGGTGGGGATAATCGACCATGGGAAACTCATCGCTTTAGGTCCGCCGGAGCAGCTTAAGCAGAAGTTCACGGCAAGGAACTTGGAAGAAGTCTTCATCCAGTTAACGGGTAGAAGGATAAGGGAGGGAGCTTAGCTTGAAGCTTCAGAGAGTATCAGCCCTTGTGAAGACGAATATAAAGAACCTTGTGAGGGCGCCTGCCGGGCTGTTCCTACTTATGCTGTTCCCGGTGGTTTTAACGTTCTTCTTGGGAATAACATTCGGCGCCGTCGGCGGTCAGCAATCCACCTACGCCGTTGGTACAGTCGACTTGGATAAATCCACGGCATATGCGCGGTGGCTTCAACGCTTCACAGATGGACTGAAGGCGACACAGATCCTGAATATTCAGTCGTACTACGATAACGAGACGGCGCAGAGCGACTTGGTTCAAGGCAAAGTCCAGGCGATCCTCTTGATACCACAAGGTTTCGGGTTGAGCTGCGAGCTTTTCCACATGTCACCGAAGGACCCGGGTGCTTGGGTAAACGTTACGGTCCAGCTGTACTTGGACAGCGGGTCGATGTTCGCTATGCAAGCCATTCCACCTATAGTACAGCAGGTGCTTGCAGCTTCAATCTATGGAAGCCCATCAGAGAACGCCTTCAAGCCCATCCAGTTAGGCACCCCGTCACTGGTTCAAGCCCTTAAGTTCACAACCTTCGATTACATGGCGCCGGGGATCTTCGCCTACGCCGCCATCTTCATGATCATGACCGTAGCCCAGTCCTTCACCGAGGACCGTGAAAGGGGTATGTTGAGGAGGATCAACACCACGCCCACTACCTCATCAGAGTTCATGACAAGTCAAGCCGTATCGAACATGCTCATAGCCCTAGTTCAAGTAGCACTCGTCTTCGTAACAGCTTACCTTATAGGCTACCGGCCTATGGGCGACGCCATAAGCTTCACAGTTGCATTCATCATCATATCGGTTTTCACCCTGTGCTGCGTCGGTTTCGGCTTGATAACTGCCACCATATCGAAGTCCTCAGGGGCGGCCACAGGCCTCGCCTTCCTCTTCATACTCCCTCAGATGATGCTGGGCACCTTCATCTCAGGTGGACTTTCAGGTAGCATGCGGGAGGCAAGTAAGTTCGTCCCAAGCTACTACGTAACCGATGCGCTTACCTCACTTTTCCTACGGGGAGCACCCGTCCTGAGCCCTATGATAGTCACGGATTTAGCGATCGTCTCGGTAACCAGCGTGGCTGTGCTAGTCACAGGTGTAGCACTCTTCGACAAGTACGGGAAGAGCTGAGATGGTTGATCATGAAGGATAGGAAACGGGTAATCGCCCAAGCCTTGGTGAAGGAGGCTGAGGAATCGGGGCGTAACGAATCCTACAAAATATTGGAGAAGAAACCCTATTATCGAGTAAGCATAGGAGCCAGACTGGAAACCCCCTGCCAACCCTCCTTCTTCATCGAAGTCATCGTTCCCATCTGCGAGCCTTCCACAGCCTTCCAGCTAAATGACTTAGAGCTTAGGATGATATTCGTGAAGAAGCTGAGTGCCCGAGGATACTCCTTAAGCTGCCAAGACAACATCATCGCATGTGAGGTTATCATCCCCCGGGAAAGGCTGAAAACGGAGCGCAGAACCATCAGTTCAATAGCCAAGAGGATATTCGGGAAAGAAACCCGTGTATACTCGAGAAAATAAAGTATGCCCAGGGTAAGCTTGGGGTGTTTTTCCCTTAAAGCTTATCCCTTACTCCCTATAACTGAGCTTACTATGGGCTTCCCTGCGTTTAAACTCGCTATGGGCCAGATGCTGGTTGAAGGGGGAAGAGTAGAGGAGAATCTGAAACGCGCGGAGAGGATGATATCAAACGCGGCTCAAGAGAAATGCAACGTAATCGTTCTACCTGAGTGCCTAGACGTAGGATGGACTCATCCAAACGCCCGTGAACATGCCAGAGAAATCCCAGGTGAAACCTCGGATAGGCTTTGCCGAGCTGCGAGAAACGGAGACATCATGATCGTAGCTGGTTTAACAGAGCGAGAGGGTAGCCGCATCTACAACTCAGCCGTTCTAATCGACAGGTTGGGAAAGATCCGGCTTAAACACCGAAAGATCAACGAGTTGAACATAGCCCACGACCTGTACAGTATAGGCAACACACTTTCCGTCGCCGAGTCGGAGCTTGGCGTGGTAGGGGTCAACATCTGCGCGGACAATTTTGAGAACTCGCTTGCAATCGGCCACGTATTGGCTAGGATGGGGGCACACTTCATCTTCTCACCGTCAGCATGGGCTGTTAGCCCAGACCATGACAACACCAAGCAACCATACGGTGAAACGTGGAGACGAGCATACTCAACCTTATGCAGATTATACGGTATCACCATCGTAGGCGTAAGTAATGTGGGATGGGTCGAGGCTGGGCCTTGGAAGGGAAGAAAGGTTATAGGATGCTCACTCGCGGTGGGACATGACGGAGAGGTCTTGACTAAGGCGCCGTACGGGCATAACGCTGAAGCCTTGATCACCCTTACGCTGCAAGCTCAACCTAGAGATGTTAGAGGGACAGGTTACGGATCATACCTAAAAGCGAGAGGATATGAGGGACCCTAAGGAAGCGACGGTTCCTACAACGCGGAGAACTACGTAAGTGACTTCAAAATATCCTTAGGATCCTTTTTCCTAGAAATTTAAGGAATGGAGAAGCCTGTGGCTTGGAGGAACTTATCCACCTTTTCTCTCCCCAATTCTTGTTCGCATTCTCTCGCCCGCCTCAGACACCTTTCACGTTGATCCATGTGTCTCTGCGCTCGGTCTGTGCTGTCTTCTATAAACGCTTTCTTCCAGCTCTCATGCCAGAAGCCTGCGTCGATTAGGTTGTTAATCATCTCCCAGAACAGGTGGTCTTCCTTCTCACTGCTGCCAATACCCGCTAGGTCAGCCGCTGCGTGGATGTACTCGTCTTTCAAGGTCCTGTTATTCATCGCAGATGGACGGGAGTGGAGAGTGATGACCTTGCCCTTATAATCAGCTGTGGCGTCGCTGTCCACGAACTTGGCTGAGTCGACTATTATTTCAATTTGACGCAGGATATTCTCCTTCTTCCCATGATCCAGCTTCACCGTTCCGCCGCTTGATTCAACATAGGCATCGAGGGCGTTACTGTACTCATCTGGGAGACTGCCTTTCGCGAAGGGAGATACGTAGACGGCGAAGAACCCTGACCAACCCCATGAACCCTTATCGTCAACCACAGAGCCTGAAAAAGAGCCCTCGACCTTATCGCCGCTTCGGATACCTTTGTAAGAGGTGACCACATCCTTAGCGCGGGTTAAGGGGGTGGCTGGGTTGGAACCAGGGCCTGTAACAGCGAAGTCCACGGCGCTGCCTTCCGTTCTCACGCTGAAGAAGAACTGCCTTCCCTTCTCGTCGACGCCGAAGCCTTCAGCTTCATAAAAACCGGGTCTAGGGGACTGCCGCCATTCTAACGGCAGGCATACGGAGAAGTGGCTGAGCATGGTTTCCTCACCTTTAGGGATAGGCGAAGTCTTATGTTCAACAACCGCCATCACCGTCCACCGCTCCATAGGCGTTACATGGACCGGTACTGGAACCGGCTTCCTCCTCCTCGACCTCGCCGCGGCTATTAGAACCCCTACTATCAGCGCTACACCTACTGCACCGATTATGTAGGGTACGTAATCAAACTGAACCGTGAAGGGACTCACAGCACTGCTGATTTCAGCGTAGTTTCTGGTTCCCATGAAGGCGGCTCTTAACTGGAAGGCGCCTGTGGCGTTAGGCGTGTAAGAGGTTGAAGCCGTTCCGTCAGCCCCGGTTGTAGCTGAGCCTATCTTGGTTGTTGAAACGTAGAAATCTATGGCTGCACCCTGTATCGGGTTTCCCCTCTCATCCCTAAGCGTAGCCGTTAGGGTTACGGGTTTCCCCTGTGTTACAGTTGATGGAAAGCTCACGGTCAGGGTTGTAGCCAACGGGTTCACTATTACGTTAATCGTTGCCACACTTCCCTGATAGTCTCGGCTCCCCTCGTAACCAGCCCTAACCTGATACGTTCCAGCGTCCACGTTCATCTTATACGTGACTACAGCGTTCCCCGACGTGTCGGTTGCAGCTAAGCCCACAACTGTTGAGTCGAGGCGTACAGTAATGTTCTGCCCTGAGATAGGCCTCCCGTTTCCATCGAGCAGCTTCCCCGTAACGGTCAGGTATTCACCTATCTTAACGCTGACCGGTTGAAGGCTCAGGGATATGCCCGTACTTATCGGTACAACTTTAACCACGGCGGTCTTTATCTCCGAATGCCCTGCCTCCGATACCGTAACCCCTCTGAAGTCGTAGTACGCAACCTGAAACCTTACGGTGTGGTTGGTTACCGCCATAGTCGCCGGAGCGATGACTGAGAAGCTCACCGATTTCACTCCATTTGAAACGATGTCTCCGAGGTTCTGGGATTGTGGACTTATCTGCAGCCCCGCGCTGTCCACCATGGATACTGAGGCACTGTACATGTAGTCGTTTCCACCATTCCTGAAGCTTAGGGACCAGGTAGACGCTGCGGATAAGCCGCGTTGAACCTCGAGGCTTGCAGGAGACCAGTCGGCCACCCTTAACCAAGCCACAGAGACATCGAAAAACTTGGTATCCTGAAGGTAGGTTGTCCCCCCTCTATCCTCCCAGAGTTCAACTTTAAAACGGGTAACCGCTGGTCCTGTGAAACCATCCTTCCAATACCATCGGGCAATCTCAGATTCAAGATCCCTCATCAGGAACTTCTTATCCGAAACCTCGTACAGGGTGTTGTTGATGTAGATCTTTATAAAAAGATAGGCTCCAGGATAAAGCCGGTAATTCCTCACCGTTACGTTAATCCAAACGTGAGGTTGAGCGGAGTAAACCTTGGCGCTTCCGCCGTCGACGAGGTCCTTAACCCCGATACCATCCGTGACCCTAATACGGATGAAACGCGCATCTAAGGAGCCTTGCCCATACACAGATTCCACTTGCAGAAGCCCTACGAGAAGAAGCGAAAAGACGAGGATTCCAAGAACCTTCCCCTTCAAAGATGCCAGCTCAACCACCACGCCTTACAATTACTAAACGCTGGACTTAGCTCTTAAAATTAATCGAAGGGTCTCATTCTAAGCCCCTGTGTTAAAATAAAGCTGCATTAGAGCCCTTGCTACGGTGTTTCCTTTCCCCGCGTTTTCTCCCGTTCCTCCAAGCATTTCCTCGCGTAAGGACACCAGTCTATACACGCATCTAGGTCTCTGAAAACCATCTCCCCACAATTCGGGCACTTCGCCTTATACTCATCTGTGAACAACTCCACTTCCCCGCCGCAATGCGGACAACGCTTAACCTCGATCCTAACTTGAACCGCGCCGGGACACTTGCTCAACCTTCCACCCTCAACCAGTCCAAGACTAGGAGCCTTGAATAAGACCGTTGTTTAATTAAGGTTACGTTTCATCAACACAGTATGGAAAACCTAAAGAGCCCTCACCCACAACCCTATGGCAGGCTAACCTAATACGTGAACAGTTTGGTGGGGTTTATGGGAGCGCCAGCTGAAACATCCATGGTTGACATCACATCGAAGCCAGAAGCCCTTAGAACAGCGACGGCTAAGGGTTTAATCCATCTTAGAAAGGATACTCTACGGATGATCAGGGAGGGGAAGGTTGAGAAGGGAGACGTTTTCACAACAGCCAAGCTCGCGGCGGTCAACGCTGTGAAGCGGGCTTCAGAGATGGTTTTCCTCGCCCACCCCATCCCCATAACAGACATCCAAGTAATCCTCAAGGTCTTAGAGGAAGAATCAGCTGTGAAAACGGTGGTAACGGTTAAGTCCATCGCTAGGACTGGGGTTGAGCTTGAAGCCCTCGTAGGCGTCATGGCCGCCCTCCTCAACGTATTCGACATGTGCAAACCCTTAGAGAAAGACGTTGAAGGACTGTATCCAAACACAGCCATAACGGACATAAAAGTAGTATCCAAGTTTAAAACACCTCTTAGGTGAAGAAGTTGAGCAACACAGCCGCGGAGCATAGGAGGAAGGCCCCTGAAAAAACCGGGTTCGCGGTGATCACATGCAGCTCCACACGGCATAAAGCCTTAAAGGAGGGAAGAAGCCTCAGCGATGAATCCGGGGACCTCGCCTCAGCCTTAATCATCGAGGCTGGACATAGAGTTATCCTCCGAAGCCTTGTGCCAAACAGGGAGGCGGATTTGAGGAAGGCTGTTCAGGAAGCGATTGAACGGAAAGACGTTAACGTCGTGTTCGTCACCGGGGGCACAGGGCTATCCCCTAGAGACATCACCGTTGAAACCCTTGAAACCCTCCTTGAGAAACCCATCCCAGGCTTCGGTGAGCTGTTCAGGAGATTAAGCTATGAGGAAGTCGGGCTTGCGGCTATGCTTACAAGGGCTTCAGCCGGAGCCATACATGGGAAGGCGTTGTTCGCGGTTCCAGGTTCCCCCCACGCCGTGCAACTAGCCCTGAAGAAAGTGATCCTACCAGAGGTTGGACACATCGTGCTTCACCTAGGGGAGCCAAAACACCATTAGGCTCAATAGGGTTAGAGTACACGGCTTTACCTTTAAACGCTAACGCAACTGTGTTCAAGTTTTAAGTCCTCCCCACGTTATTTAGGATCGGTGCCTGCTTTGAAAAAGGGTTTAGCGCTTGGCAAGCTCAGCCCAGAGATTCTCACAGCGGTCGTGTACAGAAACCTTGGGAAAATCGATTCACGGGTTTTAGTGGGACCCAAAATTGGTGAAGACGCCGCCGTCGTAGACTTCGGTGACAGGGTTTTAGTCGTACACTCAGACCCGATCACGGGAGCCGTTGAAAACATCGGGTGGCTGGGTGTAAACGTGTGCACCAACGATGTTGCGACGAGGGGGGCAACACCGCTATGGATATCCCTCATAGTTTACCTACCCGAGGGAAGCACCGTAACGCTTCTAAGACAGGTAATGGAGCAGGTAGACGCGGCGGCTAAGGAGCTGGGAGTAGCCGTAATCAGCGGGCACACCGAGGTTACACCGGGTTTAACGCGTCCTCTCCTAGCCTGCACAGCCATCGGCGAAGCCCCAAGGACTAGGTTCGTAACCTCGAGCGGCGCTAAGGCAGGAGACCGCGTCATCCTAACCAAGGGCGCGGCTATCGAGGGGACAGCCATCTTGGCCACGGAGTTCGCGGATTTCCTTAAGGAAAAGGTTGGGGAAGCCGTGGTTAAGGCTGGGCAGGCTTACATACGGAGGGTAAGCGTCCTCAAAGATGCCTTAACGGCGATGGAAGTTGGTGGAATAACGGCTATGCACGATGCTACGGAGGGCGGAGTCGCCGGCGCCCTCTACGAGGTTGCCTACGCTTCAAACCTCGGCGTACAAGCCTATGAGGAAAAGGTCATCGTCAACCATGAAACGCAGGTGATATGCGCCGCCTTAAACGTGGACCCTATTCAAACCATAAGCTCGGGAAGCCTCCTCATCGCCGCCAAACCCGACGGCGCGGATAAGGTGGTTCAAGCCCTTAGAATCAGGGGGATTAAGGCTTCAATCATCGGGGAGTTCACTGAGCGTAGTCAAGGCTTAAAGGTTCATAAACCCGACGGAGGCTTCCTCGACGTATCAAAACCCGTTGAAGACCACCTCTGGAAAATTCTACCGCAGATAAAGCGTTTCAGGCATCGGTGAAGGCTACATTTATTTACTGAAACAGGTCTCCATTCTGTGGAGGCATAACTATGCGGCTGTCAGCTGAGGAGTTAAAGGGTATAATACCAGCCCTCGTTACACCATTCACATCAAAAGACGAGGTGGATGAGGAAGCTCTAAGAGGCTTAGTAGACTACGTTACGGGGAACGGGGTTCACGCCTTAATGACCACAGGAGGCAACGGGGAGTTCCCCCACCTCCTAAACGAGGAGCGGAAACGGGTCCTCGAAATCGTAGTCGACGCGGCTGAGAAACGTTTACCCATCATCGCCTGCACAACAGCCTGCAGCACAAAGGAGACCGTTATGCTCAGCAGGCATGCAGGGGATGCGGGAGCCGACGCCGTCATCATCGTCCCACCATACTACTTCAAGCTCCCCGATGAAAGCCTGTACCAGCATTACAGGGAAATCGCTGAACAGGCTGAGATCCCCGTAGTGGTATACAACAACCCGACGTACACGGGACACAATATAAATCCCAGGTTGATGACACGCCTAACGGAGGTAGAAGGGATCATAGGGTTGAAGCAGAGCAACTCCGACATCAGCGAAACCCTTGAAATCATCAGAGCCGTCGGCGGGAAAATCTCCGTGCTCACAGGCATCGACAGCCAACTCTTCCCAGTCCTCACCATCGGTGGAAGAGGCATCTTCTCAACAGCCGCTTGCGTGGTTCCAAGGCAGATGGTCGAACTCTACGAAGCCTACACTAGAGGCGACGTGGAAAAAGCCCGTGAAACCCATATGAGGCTTCAAATCCTCAACCGCTTCTTCGAGTATGAACCCGGCTACGTGGCGCCATGCAAGGAAGCCTTAACCATGCTCGGAATACCCTGCGGACACGTACGGGCACCCCTTCCCCATCTGACACCGAGGGAAAAGGAAGAGCTGAGAAACGCGTTACTACAACTAGGGCTACTACATAAATCCTAATAAAAACCCGAATCATAGTTAACAGGAGTCACTGCTCCGTTTCTTAGGTTAAAAAGGGAAGAGGTAAGAAAGAGGTTACAGGTACGGGCGGACTCCTAAATTAGCTGTAAATCGGTGGTCTTGGCTTGCTTCCCTCGATGATTTTAATGTGGTGAACGTATCTTAGCCGAGGGAAGGGACATATAAAGAGTTTCCCTAGAACTTATAGGGACAAAAAGAAGTCGGATGAGTGTTGCTAAAATTTAACTGTGCCTTCGAATAATTAAAATAGGGAATAGTTAACATAATAATTGACGCAGGTGAGAGGTAAAAATTGGTTGAGAAGGCTCTAGGAAATACGGAAGCGCTTAAAGGGTTTATCCAAATACCTATTAAGAGCCGAAATGAATTAGTAAGAGGTCTATTCCCTCCCTTTAAAACCCTTGTAAATGGTGAAACAGCACGAATGGACCGGTATTGGAGACTCTGGGTCCCTTCACTTAAAGGAAAATTCTCACTAGGTAGCAGAGTCCAAGTAAGCAGGACCCAAGAGGGTTATCAAGTGGAATTGATCGTAGGTGAAGAACAGAATAAGGATTCTAGGGTCAAGGTAGATAATAAAGGAGGTGAGCAGGTGACGCCTAAAAGTGAAATGGGAATAAAACCGAAACCATTCTTTGAAGTTAACAACCTTACAATTTACCAAGATGACATTATCAAGTCTGAAGCTATAAAGTATAGCTCCATAGACCTTATAGTTACTTCACCGCCGTACAATGTGGACATTAGGTATGAAGCATACGACGATGACATTCCACACGAAAAATATTTGGAGTTCTCAGAAAAATGGCTGACCAAGTGTTATAGTCTTGCTAAAGATGATGGAAGGCTATGTTTAAACATTCCATTGGATAAAAACAAGGGTGGTCAACAGAGCATTTGCGCAGACATCACAACCATCGCAAAGAAAGTTGGATGGAAATACCATGCTACTATTATCTGGAATGAACAGAATATTTCCCGTAGAACTGCTTGGGGGTCGTGGTTGAGCGCCTCAGCACCATACGTTATAGCCCCAGTTGAAGTCATAGTAGTCCTATACAAGAAAAGATGGGAAAAAATACGTAAAGGTAAATCGGATATAATTAGAGATGAGTTTATTGAGTGGACTAATGCCGTTTGGAATTTTCAAGGTGAAAGCAGGACAAGGGTTGGGCATCCAACACCCTTCCCAGTAGAGCTTCCAAAGAGATGTATTAAACTCTTCAGCTTTGTTGGAGACACGGTTTTAGATCCCTTCTTAGGTAGTGGAACAACCCTGATAGCGTGTTTAGAAACCAATAGAGTTGGAGTTGGTGTGGAAATTAACCAAAAATATTGTGAATTGGCGGTTAAAAGATTAAAAGAGCATGGAATATTCCAAAAAAGGTTAGAGGAAGCTCTTTAAACCACCCTTTCTAACGTAAACGAGTTTTTCAATTTCCTCAGCCCATTTTTTCAGTTCTTCTGGAAGCTCGCTTAAAGGTTGCACTATACCCCCTAAAACCGAGCCCTCCCTAGGCTTTATGTATTTACACCATTCATCCACATTTTCAACATATACACCATCTAGGTATGACTCTGCAAGCAGACGGTCTTTGCTCGGCTCTTCCGGGGTGCCCCACTCAGACTCCCATCTATCTTTCCCACGACCACCATCTGGTGTGGCTAAGACAACCTTAATTTTCGATAAGGCACTATAAAGTAAACCCCAGAATAAGGTTTCGGTAAATCTCCCATGCAAACTAACCTTACAGCTTATAACTGCCATAGGCAGTTCACCCTTAACAGCAACTAAGTCAATATCTCCCCACACCGATTCTTGAAGGGTTGAAGCCTTCAATGGTAGGGAGAGCATCCTCCACAGGGTTAGGCTCCGTAGCTTTATCTCACTCTCACGTTTACCGTGGATAACTTCAATACCCGAACCCTGAAGTCTCTCATTAAGGTAAAGCCTCACATATTCCTCCCATCTGCCACCAGACAGAACAACTCTTGACTGGCGCTCTCTTGCAGTTTCCTCATTCAAATATTTCAACTCCTTTTTCTACTTCTCTTGAGAACCTCCCTGAAAAGAGAGAGTATAGCCTTCATAAAAGATGTCTGAAAACTCCAAGGAACACGGTAATCAAAACCATCACAAAGTTCATAAAAATATTCTTTCATGTACCAAAGGTTATATGGCATACATACCACTTATCTATGGAATTTTCAGCTATCTACCTCTTAACTATTTCGCATACAATGTTCAGCAATGTAGAAAATACCAAACCCTTAATCTAATCTGCGCTTTACCCAATTTACAAAGGTAGCAGTAAGATCTTTATTAGTTGATTATAAGTTAACGATTCTCACGCTGCTCGGAAGACGCTCTCACTTCTTGTGAACTTAAGTTGAGAAAAAAGGCTAATAAGGGCTCCGTGTTCCGTAGTAACTGGAGGTAAAGCTTTCTATGCCTAGCAAGGGAAAGGTCATCATCAACCTTAACCAAACGATTGGAACGATTAACCCGGCTGTTTACGGGCATTTCATCGAGCACCTTGGGCGGTGCATCTACCCTGGAATATGGGTTGGCGAAAACTCGGAGACCCCGAACGATAAGGGTTTGCGCAGGGATGTGGTTGAAGCATTAGGGAGGATCAGCCTACCTGTGATGCGGTGGCCTGGAGGATGCTTCGCAGACCATTACCACTGGGGGGACGGTGTGGGACCCCGAGGTCACCGCCCCGTACGCGTTAACATTACATGGGGAGGTGAGGAGCCGAACGCCTTTGGAACAGATGAGTTCCTCTACTTCTGTTCAAGGGTCGGCGCTGAGCCTTACATATGCTTAAACGTAGGTTCAGGCAGCGTCTCCGAAGCTTCCTCATGGGTTGAGTACTGCAACTACGCTGGGAGCAGTTCCTATGCGCAGCTCCGCGCTGAGCATGGGGTGAAAAAGCCCCACCATGTCCGGTACTGGGGTGTGGGCAACGAGAACTGGGGATGCGGCGGTGACTTCGACCCGGTTTACTACGCGTGGGAGTACCGTAGATACGCATGTTTCCTTAAACGGGTTGACCCCTCAATTCAGCTAATAGCCTGCGGGCATACAACCAGGGATTGGAACCTAAGGTTCATGGAATGCCTAAAGGATCATATTCACCTCGTAGACCATCTCTCCATCCATCACTACTTCGGCGGACACGGCGGAGACATCGACTTCACAGATGAACAGTACTACAGCCTTCTAGGCAGCGTACAAGATCTTGAATACCAACTTCAACAGGCAATCGCCGTCGTAGACTTCTTCGCCGAGGGAAGGAAGGATATAGGGATCATAGTTGATGAGTGGGGAACATGGTATCCTCAAGCCACTGTGGAGAAAGGGCTTTTCCAGCAGAACACAGTACGCGATGCGATACTCGCAGCCTCAGTCCTCAACCTCTTCAATAACTATTCACGTAAAGTCGCAATGGCGAACCTTGCGCAGACAGTGAATGTCCTACAATCACTCATCCTCACCGAGGGAAGTCAAACCGTGTTAACGCCCACATACCATGTCTTCGACATGTATAAGGCACATATGGGGAACACGGCGTTAGCCGTAGACGTGGACTCCCCGACGATCATGGAGTTGAGGCCGCCGACTCAGCGGCGGGCAAGAGCGCAGAGGGTGAAGAAGCCGATGCAGGCACTTGACATCTCAGCTTCACTCAGACGTGGAGAAAATCAACTCGTGTTAACGCTCGTCAACCAGCATCTGACTGAGGAGGTGGAGACAGACATAGTGCTTGAAGGGAATTTAACGGTGGAAAAAGGAGAGGTAACGGTTCTCACCGCGGAAAATGTACGGGCACACAACGACTTTAATGCTTTCAACCGCGTGAAACCTAAACATGAAGGGATTGAGGTAAGTGGAAAAACCTTCACATACACTGCTCCAGCACACTCCGTAAACACCCTAGTCATCAGGCTTAAGTGAAAGCTGTGTCCCTTGAGGTCCCAAAGCCTATAATATCCGGCGTTTTACAACCCATGTCCATTGTGTTGAACATAGCATCCATACCGACGGAGGACATTTCTTTCCTATATCATTCCGTAGTAAGGCTTTAACTATCGTGAGAGGAACAGAAAATTTAAAAACTTATAAATTTCATGGTTCAACTGAGACGTAAACGTTATATCCAACATATGTTTCTGTTCCCTTGAAAATCTATGCGTCTCAACAATGTTTCTCAGGTTTTGCGAGATGTCAATGTTAAACTTGACGCGATACTGGCTAGACTTGAAGCGCTTGAGGAAAGGATTGTTGAGGGGGAAAAGCCAGAGCTAGAAGATTTAGAGGCATACGAAGAGTCTGAGAGGGAGCTAAGAGAGGGGAAGCTTATTCCGCTAAAGAAGAGTTAGGCATGTCTTTCAACATTTTCCTAACAAGTAAGACGAGTAGGAGTCTGGAGAAACTACCTGAAGAGATAAAAACAGAGGTCACTGGGAAAATCGAAGAACTATCTTTAAACCCTCTACCAAGAGGAGTCGCCAAGCTCAGAGGCTTGAAAGATGCCTACCGTATCAGGGTGGGAAAATATAGAATTTTATACAGGATTCTGTGGGTTAGCAGAACAATTATCGTCTTCAGGATATCTCTGAGGGAAGAAGCGTACCGAGGCTTTTAGTATCCTCCGCGTTTCCTCAGCTTTTCACCGAGGATTTGGTTTACGACCTTAGCATCCGCTTTACCCCTAACCTGACGCATAACGGCGCCCATGAGGTATGGCATGGCTTTCAACCCCTTTTCCTTCATAACAGCGCCTTCCGCGGCGATTGTTTTTTCGATGATGGCTTCAAGCTCACCCCGCGTAAAGGGTTTTAGACCAAGCGCTTCTAAGGCTTGTTGAACGGATGAGCCTTCATGCTTTGACAACCATGTGAAGACTTCGGGGATGGATTCCTTAGCCATAAGCCCTGTGTCGATGAGTTTAAACACTTCCGTAACCTGATTATCCGCGAGCTTCCCGGTTTCCACACCTTCCCGTTCGAGGCTTTTCATCGTTTCCGTGAGGGCGACGGCGATGACGGAGGCTGAAACCCTTGTTTCCCCAGCCAGCCTCTCGAATAGGTCAAGGTACTCTGAGGCTACAACCTGCTCAGCCAGCTTCCTGTTTAAACCAAACTCCTGCATGAAACGTGTAACCATACGCTCTGGGAGTTCAGGTACAGCGGCTTTTACCCGCGTTAACCGCTCCTCAGTAACAAGTGTCGTGGGAATATCGGTTTCCGGGTACATCCGCGCAGCCCCAGGTCTTGGGCGCATGTAACGGGTTGTCCCATCGGGGTTTGGGCCACGGGTTTCCTCTGGAACCCCGAAGAGGGCTTCCCTAGCTCTTTCCACAACGGCTTTAAGCGCGTCGACAACGTTTTCCTGCTTGTCAGCGACGATGACCACGGCATCCTCGGGCTTAGCTTCCACGACCTTTCTTACCTCGTCGACTTCCCCCGCGTCTATGCCGTAGCCCGGCAGCTCGTCTGTGTGGAATAAACCTCCAACCCTGCCCCAGAACCGGGCCCTATCAGCCATCTCCGTTCCCAGCCTCAAGTTCGGCTGAAGCTCCTGCCCTAGTTGACCAGTGAACCTTGGAAGCCGCACAGCCATAACCACGCCTCCTTTTCCCAAGGCGTCGCGTATCAGCTTGCACCGCGTGTCTCTAAACGCCTCAGTCACATCGGTGAAATCTTCCTTTAAGTCCCGCTCATCGCAGCTCCTCGCCTTCAGCTCCTTGCTTATGTTCAGAAGCCCGAGCTGGCGTTGAACCTCGTATTCCACAACCTTTGAGACAAGCTCGAGTTTTTGCACCCCCTTAATCTCGATGAGGGCGCCGTCTGGGATGGAGATGTTAATGTCCTGCCTTATAGTTCCTATACCACGACGCATCTTACCCGTGGCTCTGAGGATGCGCCCGATAACTAGGGCAACGGTTTCCGCTTCCTTCGGGGAATGGATGACGGGGGCTGTGGCAACCTCGATTAAGGGTATTCCAAGCCTATCGATGCTGTAGTGAACCTGAGCTCCCTCGATGCCCATGGGCCTAGCAGCGTCTTCTTCAAGGCATGTGGTCTGTATGGGAACCCGTTTCTCGTCGACGTCTACGAAGCCGCCGAGGGCGATGATGCAGGTTCTCTGAAAGCCCGTGGTGTTTGAGCCGTCGATAACGATCTTCCGCATCACATGAACCTCGTCCACGGGTTCAGCGTTGATTAACTGAGCGACTGTGAGGCAGATGTCAACGGCTTCTTGGTTAAGGCTGTGAGGCGGCTCCTCATCCAGTTCAACGAGGCAGCTGGTTACGTCATCAGCCTCGTAGATGACGTTACGACCTTTCTGGAACTCGAAGAGGGCGGCTGGGTCGACCTGTCCAAGCTCGCTCTGGGTTGGTCTGAGGCGTCTCATAAACTTTAACTCAGGCTCTCCAAGCCTTAACTCAGGTTTACAGGAGCAGAAAAGCTTAGCCGCGGTCTTCAGCTGCTGGTGAAGCTCAAGCCCAACCTTCAAACCGAGTTTCGCATAGTCTACAGCCATCTAGGACACCCACCTGTATGAAGTCCGCGGGGAGAACTCCCCCGCTATGTTCGTAAGCATCAAACGCTTAACCTCGCCGTAGTCTTCTGTCTGCCCTAGAACCCACATGAGCTTCACAAGAGCTGTTTCAGGAAGCATGTCCTCAAGAGGTACAACGCCGTAGGCCATAAGGTCGCGGCCCGTGTAGTAAACATACATGTCAACCCTACCCCAGAGGCATTGGGACGTCATCCCGACGTAGACGCCGCGGTCATAAGCGTGCTTTAAGGCTTTTAGGCAGCCGCTGGCTACATGCCCGAGACCAGTTCCCTCCAGGATCAGCCCATGGTAGCCAAGGTCTACGAAGCCTTCGATGATGTCTGGGTTGAAGCCTGGATAATGCTTCACAAGCACAACCTTCTCATCGAATTTAGGTTTAAGCTGGAGGCTGCGTTCGGGGTCACGGCTTCTATACCCTTGCGTCAACATCGTTAAAACATCCGGCTTAACGAGGGCTATGGGGTCTGCGTTTATGGATTTGAAGGTGTCTCTACGGCTTGTATGGCATTTCCTCACCTTTGTACCCCGGTGGAGGGCAACGGCTTCATCGGATGTCTCCGCGTGCATAGCCACCGCGACCTCGGCGAAGGGCGCTTGGGCAGCCGCCTTCACCGCGCCAACTAGGTTCAACGCAGCGTCTGAGCTTGGGCGGTCCGGGGACCTCTGGGCTCCGACGAGGATTAAGGGTACGGGGAGGTTTTGCAGCGCGAAGCTGAGCGCTGCCGCCGTGTAGCCCATGGTATCAGTTCCATGCGCTACAACCAACCCGTCAACTCCGGCTTCGATGTGCTTAGCCGCGGCTTCAGCCACCTTAGTCCAATGCCTCGGCGTCATATCCTCGCTGAAGATACTGAAGAGGACCTCCGTATCGATGACGGCTATGTCTGCGAGCTCTGGAACAACGCTGTACAAGTCGCTGGCTGAGAAGGCGGGGGTCACGGCGCCGGTTCTGTAGTCAACCCGGCTGGCTATGGTGCCGCCGGTGCTCAGGATCGACACCCTAGGCAGGTCCTTACCAGCCTCACGTATCCTTGGAGGTTTAAAGGTGAGCTTAGCCCCAGCGCCTAACCTTTCAACCATGGTAGACGCGGTGACGCGGACACCGATGTTGTAGCCGTTCCTAAGCTTGATTACGACGTGTTCTTCATCCCCGTACTCGGAGCGTGGAACGAGGATGCCCTCGTACGTCAGCCCATCCCCGGTGATCCTTATCTCATCCTCCACCTTTACACCGGCTTTCAGAAGCGCCTGCAAGGCGGGACCCCTGTAGCCTCCAAGTTCAACTTTCAAGGCTTCATCCCCCAACCCTTCATACACTGAGTAACAGATCAAGCGGTCTCCACAATTAAGTTATGCGATGCCCTCTAAGGTAGCGTTGAGTAACCGAGAAACCTGTTAAACCTTTGACAGTTCATTAACTTTAAAGCTAAGCCTGCACAGTTCTAGTAGCCTGCGTTTAACTCAACATGTATAAGGGATTCATACATGAGTGAAACATCGATGAATGAGGCTGTGCCGCCGGCGGTGTATAGAGTTGAGTTTAACGCCGAGGTCTGCCGCTGGTGCCGTTGCTGCGAGCTTGCATGCTCCTTATACCATGAGGGTGTATGCGAGCCAGCGTTGTCTCGGGTACGTGTATGGGTGAACACCCTTGAAGCCGAGGTGAAGGCTGACCTCTGTAAGCAATGTGATAACCCCGAGTGTATGCGTGCCTGTCCCGTGGAAGGAGCCATGACCGTGGATAAAGCTACTGGAGCACGGTTGATCGATGAGCGGGAATGTATCAGTTGCGGGAACTGCGCTGAGGCATGCCCTTACAACGGGAACCGCGCAGTCATCGTTTTCAACCGTGGGAGGGGGACTTACGTGAAATGCGACCTCTGCGGTGGGAAGCCTCAGTGCGTGGAGATCTGCCCCCACGACGCCCTCAAGTATGTTAAGGTTGGAGGTGTTTAGGAACGGTGCTATACGGGTGGGTTGGAAGGATCCTAACCGTTAACCTCACTGAGGAACGGGTGGAAACCGAGGAAACCATGAGGTACGCGGGTCAATTCATCGGTGGAAGAGGCGTCGCCGCACGGATAGCTTGGGAGAAGATACCTTTGAACATCGACGCTTATGACCCTGGTAACCACCTGATCTTCATGACCGGTCCCTTAACGGGAACCTTAGCCCCTACCTCCGGGGGGAGGATGGAGGTCTGCGGTTTAGCTCCGCAGACGTATCCTAAACCCTGTTATACGCGTTCAAGTATGGGAGGCTACTGGGCGGCTGAGCTGAAGTACGCTGGGTACGACGGCGTAGTCTTCCATGGGAAGGCTGAGAAACCCGTCTACTTATGGGTTGAGGATGGGAGGGCTGAGTTAAGAGACGCTGGAAAGCTTTGGGGCTTGGACACGTTTGCGACGCAGAAAGCCCTCGTTGAGACGCATGGGAGAGGCGTTAGGGTTGTATGCATAGGTCCCGCTGGTGAAAACCTCGTCCGCATAGCCGTCATCCAAAGCGAGCTTGAGAACGCTGCGGGTCAAGGCGGCTTCGGCGCCGTTATGGGCTCGAAGAACCTCAAAGCCATCGCTGTGCGAGGATCGGGTGGAGTTAACGTCGCTGAACCTGAGGCGTTCCTAGAGGCATGCCGGTACGTGAAACGTTTAACACATACCTACGCTCTTCACAGGGCAGAGGCTGATCCTGACCCTAAGTGCAAAGCCTGCACCATGTCCTGCACGGTTAAAGGCTGCGGTTACCAAGTTTACAGGGATGTACCGGGTAAACTATACCCAAGGTCTTACACAGGTGCTGTACACTGCGTCGCCGGAGCCTTCGCGCAGTGTGTTCCATGGGAAGCAGGGTTTGAAGCCGCTCAGCTATCGAACCTCCTCGGTGTAAACCACTGGGAACTCATAATGGGTTTTGGGCAGTGGGGTAAATGGTTGAAGAACCTGAAGGACGCTGGGTTGATAACCCAGGAGGAGATCGGTGTCCCACTGGAGTATCCTGTGGAATTTGACAGCGGGGAGTTCTGGAGTAAAATCATACATAAAATCGCGTACAGGGAAGGCATCGGAAGGGTTCTCGCCGAGGGACTGCCGAGGGCCGTGGACATCCTAGGGAAGGGCAAGGAGTTCTCAACCCACGTGGCGCATGGTTTTGCCACTCACTGGGACGGGCATATCTTCGGTGCTCCGCGTTTCCCACACTGGATCGTATCAGCCTTAACGTGGGCTATGGATTCGAGGGATTCAAACGTTCACGGTTACGCTCAGGAGATCACGTACTGGTGGAACGATGGGAAAGGCGCTGTGACAATGGAGCAGGTTGAGAAAGTGGCGCGGAGGGTCTACGGCTCTGAGAAAGCGGTATCCTTGGAAAGCGGGTACGAGTATAAGGTTCAGCCAACGATCTGGCATGAGAACAACGACTGTGTGAAAGACTCGTTGCTTACATGCGACCAGGTTTTCCCTGTGCTCTACAGCCGACAAGGGGAAGACGGCTACGGTGATGTAGAAGCCGACGCCGTGCTCTTCACAGCGGCTACAGGTATCAAGGCGACGGGGGCTGAGCTGAACAGGGTAGGTGAAAGGGTCTTCAACCTTGAAAGAGCCATCGCCGTCAGGGAGGGGAGAACCCGTAGGGACGATGAAACCGTCATACCATACTTCAAGAAACCGGATTACCAAGGTATACCCATGGATGAGGTGAAGTTCCTAACCTTAATGGACGAGTTCTACGCTCTTAGAGGCTGGGATGTTAAGACCGGTATCCCAACGCGGCTGAAGCTTGAGGAGTTAAACCTAGGCTTCGCCGCGGATGAACTGGGGAGAATCGGTAAACTACCGTAGAACGGGTAGCCTGCTGCTACAGACCGGGAGAAGCTTGTTCAGCCTCTGGACTGAGCCCGGACTGATGAGTAAAAGAACTTCGAGGGAGGGTTTAATACGTGTTCCTGAAACGAAGAACCTTAACTGATGGGGGTTTCCCTTAAAGGCTCCAAACCTTATCTTTAACCCGGTCATAAAATAACTATCGCTGAACTGGTATCGGGAGGACGTTTAGGTATGGGTTTACCTCATAGAGATAGGGTTTTAATGACGTTAAACCGGATGAGAGCTGACCGTGTCCCCATGGACTTAGGCGGTTTAGCATGGTCCATAACGGATACGCCTCCGTACGGTTACCGCAGGCTCTGTGAATTCATAGGCTTAAGAAACGTTACTGTAGCTCATAGGGTTGGAACCTACGTTGTCTACCCTACGGATGAACGGGTCTTGACTTACTTCGACGTTGACTTTAGGCACGTGCGTATGGGTGAGCCTGAACGGGAGCTTCCAGGAGGCATAGTGGAGGACGCCTTCGGTTCTCAATGGAAGCCTACGGGGTCGTTCTACTACCCTATAAACCCACCTTTGAAGGATGCTAAAAGCCCTAGGGACGTTGAGAAGTATACGCGTTGGCCTAACCCAAGGGACCCCGTCTACGTACAGGAGCTGCGCAGGGAGGCGAAGAGGTTTTGGGAAGAAACCGACTACGCCGTCGAGGGAGACCTGGGGATTGCACGGAATAACTTCCACAGGTACGCTCAGCTAAGGGGCTTCAACCAATGGCTTACAGATATGAGGCTTAACCCCGAGCTCTATGAGGCGTTAGCGGATAAGGTTTTAGAAGTGAACATAGGGCTTATGGAAGCCTTCCTCACCGAGGTAGGTGACTACATCCAAATCGTATGCGTATCCGATGACATGGGCTACCAAGCAGGACCCTTCCTTTCAGTAACGGATTACAGGAAGTACGTGAAGCCATGGTTTAAGAAGTACGTGAAATCTATTAAACAGATGGCTTCAAAGGTTAAGGTACTGTACCACTCCTGCGGCTCCGTATACCCGCTAATCCCAGATTTCATCGACTGCGGCGTTGACATCCTCAACCCAATCCAACCCCTCGCCAAGGATATGGAAGCCTCAAGGCTGAAGCACGTTTTCGGTGAAAAGCTTTGCTTCCACGGAGGAATCGATGTTCAAAGGCTCCTACCGTTCAGTAAACCCGATGTGGTTCGTGAGCAGGTCACACGCTTCATTAAGGTTATGGCTGCTGGCGGAGGCTACATCCTAGCCCCATCTCATGAACTCCGCGGGGACATTCCACCGGAGAACATCAAAGCCATGTACACAGCGGCAAGGGAATACGCCCTAACGGCTTGACGGTGAACACGCGGCCGCGCCCCGTGTGGTTTTAAAAGTATTAAAAGCGTTGAGTGTAATGGAGGGAAGGGGAGGGGAGTTCCTTGGAAAAGCTAGACGATTTGGGGAATTGGCGGCGAAGCCATTACTCCATCGATGTTACTCCAAGCCTCGACGGGTGCACGGTGACTCTCTTCGGTTTAGCCGCGAGTATCCGGAGGCAGGGAGGGCTTATCTTCATCATTCTTCAAGATAGGGAGGGGATTGTGCAGCTTACGCTCCATAAGGATAGGGTCCCAGAGCAGGTTTGGGAAAGGGCGGAAAACCTGCAGGAGCATTCTTTCCTAGGGGCTAGGGGCGTTGTGAAAAGTATAGCCAAGGCTCCTCACGGCGCGGAGATGGTTCCTGAAGCTTTGAAGGTTTTAGCCATCCCCCGACGCCTTCCACCCATCAAACTCTTAAGAGGAAGGTTGCCGAGCTTAGAGAAACGCCTCGACCTTAGAAGCGTGGACTTACGTCGACCGAATGTGCAAGCCATCTTCAGGGTTAGGCATAACGTGCTTCAAGCCCTAAGAGGCTTCCTCACGGCTAGGGGTTACTTGGAGGTGAATACGCCTAAGGTGATCGCCTCAGCCACGGAGGGAGGCGCCGCCCTCTTCCCCCTCCTCTACTACAACAAGGAAGCCTTCCTCGCTCAGAGCCCTCAGCTTTACAAGGAGCAGTTAACCCCAGCCTTCGAGAAGGTCTTCGAGGTCGCGTCGATCTACAGGGCGGAGCCCTTCCGTACGCTGAGGCACTTAAGTGAAACCGTTTCAGTTGATGTTGAGGAAGCATACGTTACGTACGAGGATGTGATGAGGCTCCTAGAGGAGATGCTGAGGCACATCGTTGAGGTTGTATGTGAAAACCGGAAACAGGACCTTGAAACCTTAGGGGTGGCCTTGAAACCCCCCGAGCTGCCGCTTAAGCGGCACACGTACAGAGATGTATTGAAGACCTTGGAGGATGCCGGTGTCACCTTAGCCTGGGGTGAAGACCTCTCAACCCAAGCCCTTAAAACCCTAGGAACGGTGGAGCAAGGCTTCTACTTCATAACGGATTGGCCTACGGCATCAAAGGCCTTCTACATCAAACCGATGGATGACACTCCTGAGACCTGCGAAGCCTTCGACCTTATGGCTGGCTCGATTGAGTTAGCGTCCGGAGGCTCTAGGGTAAGCTCGAGGAGGCTGCTCACTAAACGCTTAAAGGAGAAGGGTTTAAACCCGAAGCTCTTCGACTACCACTTAAAGGTCTTCGACTATGGGATGCCCCCGCACGCAGGCTTCGGACTTGGCATGGATAGGCTTATGATGGTCCTAACGGGGCGGGAGAACATCCGTGAAGTCGTGTTGTTCCCGAGGGACCAGAAGAGGCTTACACCCTGATAGGTGAGGCGGTTGGGGAAGACTAAGAAACGGGGGTTGAGGGAGGAAATCGAGTACCTCGCTTGGCTTGCAAGGGTTGAGTTAACCGAGAGGGAGAAGGTTTTATTCACGAAGCAACTCGGTGACATCCTTACCTACTTCAGGAAACTCGACGAGGTTGAAACGAGGGGTGTTAAACCCACGTACCACGTCCTCGACCTCGTAAACGTCCTTCGAAGCGATGAGGTTAAGCCTTCACAGGCTGAGAAGGCTCTCAGAAACGTTCCCCAAAGCAAGGGTAGGTACGTGAAGGCTCCTAGGATGGGGTAGCAAATCCGAGGGTCGCGATGACGAAGCTGAACGAGTTATCCGCTTCACAGGTCGCTGAGGGAGTTCGACTGGGCGAGGTTAAGGCGGAGGAGTACATCGCCTCCCTCCTGGATGAGGTTAAACGCGTTGATGGGAGGATACACGCCTTCATAACGGTTAAGGAAGATTACGCCTTGGAAAGGGCGCGGGAGATAGACGGGAAGGTTAAGGAGGGGCGGAGGTTAGGTAGGCTCTGCGGAGTTGGGTTAGCCGTTAAGGATAACATGTGCACGGAGGGTATAAGGACTACGTGCGCGTCCCATATGCTGGAGGACTACGTCCCAACCTACGACGCCACCGTTGTCGAATGGCTTAAGCGGGAAGACGCGGTTATTCTTGGAAAAACGAATATGGACGAGTACGCTATGGGCTCTTCAACCGAGTACAGCCACTTCGGAGCAACCCGTAACCCATACGATGTGGAAAGGGTACCCGGAGGCTCCTCAGGTGGAAGCGTTGCAGCCGTCGCCGCTAAGGAAGCGACTTTAGCCCTAGGCTCGGACACAGGGGGCTCAATACGATGCCCTGCGAGCTTCTGCTCCGTCGTCGGCTTGAAGCCTACCTACGGGTTGGTAAGCCGTTACGGTCTTATCGCCTTCGCGAACAGCCTTGAGCAGATAGGCCCCGTCGCAAGGGATGTCCGCGACTGCGCGCTGCTGCTCAGCTGCATCGCGGGAAACGACCCAAGGGATAGCACATCCGTGCCTAAGCCTCAGCTCGATTACGTGAAGGCCTTAACCGGTGATGTTAGAGGCCTTAAAATCGGTGTACTTAAAGAGTTCCTCGGTGAGGGTGTTCATGAAGCGGTGGCTCGCGTTTTTTGGGAAGCCGTTCATAAGCTTGAGGAACTCGGCGCCGTATGCGAGGAGGTTTCCCTGAAAAGCCTTGACTACGCCCTCGCCGCCTACTACATCATCGCAATGTCCGAGACGAGTTCAAACCTTGCGCGGTACGATGGTATGCGGTATGGTTTCAGGGTTCCCGATAAAGCCCTCGGATGGAACGCTGTCTTCGCGAAGAACAGGCGTTCAGGGTTTGGCTCCGAGGTTAAACGCAGGATCATCCTAGGCACTTACGCCCTCTCAGCGGGCTACTACGATAAATACTACTCGAAGGCACAGCAGGTGAGAACATTGATCAGGGTGGATTTTGAGAAAGCCTTTAAAAACTTCCAGCTCCTCGTCGGTCCATCCATGCCGATTCTTCCGTTTAAAGTCGGGGATAAGGTTGAGAACCCCTTGGCTATGTACATGTGCGACATCAACACGGTTCCAGCGAACCTCGCAGGCTTACCAGCCATATCCGTGCCCTGCGGCTTCCACCAAGGCTTACCCATAGGCTTCCAGATCATGGCGCCTCCCTTCAGGGAAGACCTCATCCTCCAAGCAGGTCACAGCCTAGAGAAAACCATCTCCTAAACGCTATTGAACTGGCATAGGAGAAGTTGAAGGAGAGAGTTTCGCATTTTGCCTTAGAGCTTCTTATCCGGGTTTGTAAAGGGTGAGTCCATGGGTTGGGCTACGATATGGTGGCGTCATGGTGAACGCGGGGCATCTGAGGAGTATCCTCGCCGCCGCGGAGGGAGCTGGACTAAGGCGTTACACGCACTGGCACTTCAACCACTTCATGGAGGAAGAGTGGGGAGTTATCGAGGAGTCTAGTGGAAGAGGAGGTTAACCATCTGCTTTACCGACGTTTAGGCAGGACTGGCATCTTAGTTTCGGAGATCAGCTTCGGCGCCCACCTGAAACAAGTTAACATCGTCGACAGGGATAGGAGGTATAAGCAGATCCAGGTGGCCCTAGAGAATGGAATCAACCTCTTCGACATCTACGACCACAGCGGTTACAAGCAGTGGGAGCCTATGAGTGAATGGCTTCAACCCGTCAGGGACAGCGTACTCATCTCTTTATGCACCGTCTGGGACTCCGATAAGGTCCTCGACGAGGTGGACTACGCTCTTAAAGTGTTCAGAACCGACCACATCGACCTGTACAGGTTCGTTATCTCTGAAAATGCGGAGGAGAACGAGAAACGTCTACACGCCCTCCTACAGGCGAAGGCTGAGGGAAAGATCCAGACCGTCGGAGGGGTCTGCCACGTTCCATCCCTAACCGTGAAGGCTTTGAAGGACTATCCCATCGAGTTGGAGTTCCTCATGCTTCCAGCCACCTTCTGCTTCCCCAGAGCCCTATCCCAGAAAACAAGGATAGGTCACCTGATCAATCAGCTGGATACAGGGGTTATCGTGATGAAGCCCTTTACAGGACATGTAGGCGATGCCCCAGCGCACCTCTTCGAGCTGAACCCCAGAGACCCCGAGCTTGAGGACTTGAAGCGGAAGGGGTTAAGGCTGGGAAAAGCCATCCTCAAGGCGCTTCTCCAATACCCCTTGGTTAGCACGGTTATGCCCTCCATGGATGAGGTGGAGGAGGTGCTGGAGAATGTAAGCGCCTCGGGAGCGGGAGCGTTAACCGGGGAAGAGGAGAGGCTTCTCGAAGGTTATCGTAGGGAACTCTTCTCCAAGGACCCGAAGACTGTGCTTAAGGAACACCGTTGGATGTGGAACTGGAGGTTAACGTGAGAGGGCAAGGGATACAGGTGAGGGAAAGTCGTAGAGTGCAGGCTAACCTTAAGCATTTCAGAGGGCGGCTTGAAGCTATTCACCCTGCCCGGAAGTTTACGGGTTAACCTTTCCCGCCGATTCGGAAGAGACGGCCCTCTCCCGGGGCGAGGACGAGCTCTAGGCGCTCGCGGCTGTAGGGCCACGGCGTATCAACGCTTCCTGTTATAGGGCTGATCTCTAGGATATCTTCTTTCTCCTCCAGCTTAACCTTCAAGGCGATCCTAGCCCAGTCGCAGGGGTTCTTGTTCACGATGAGGAGGTGGAGAGTCTTCTCGGGGTCGTGGAAGAAGCCTATTGTTACGGGGTCGCCTTCGCAGTCGATGCCCAAGTTCTGTGAAACATCGGGTTTCAAAGCGCGGGTTCCGCTCCAGAAAGGCCCTGTATGGTAGACGGCGATACTGCGTAGCTTCCGCAGGGTTGGAGCCCATGTGTGTACTTCTCGGTTAACCTTCCGTGCGATGTACCACATCTCCGTCCTCTCGCCTTTATGGTCGATGAGCCCCCCGTTGCTGTACGTGAAGTACTGGAGCCCTAGAGCGCCGTAGGCGAGGTCGTGCATCAACTGGTACCGGGTATGGCCTTCGGTGGGTGTCGGGTACCAGCCATGCCTCACACTCATGGTGAAAGCCCAGAAGGGCAGACCGAATCGTTGCGAGAAGCTTCGGGTTATGTCAAGGGCGTCGAAGTAATCGGGTTTGATGCGGATCTTATACCGGGGGAGGTACGTGGGGTCAGCGGGGTCCCTGCTGTCCAATTCCCTCCGCGTAACGATGGTGATGATGTAGTGGTCATAGCTTAGGAACGCAGGCTTAACGGTTTCGACGTAGTTTAGCCAGAAGAGCTCCATGGACCCCGCGTTCCAACCCGTCTGCCTAGGTGGAAAGTGGTTGATGTACTTGAGGTGGTAGGGGTCGAGCGAATCGATAAGCTCCTTAACCTCTGCAAGCACTGGGAAAAGGGGTGCCCAAGGTTCATCGCGGAGGTAGTAGCCGTAAAGCCCCGGATGACCCTTTACCTCATCAACGACTTCCTCCACTTGCCTCCTCCGCTCATCCGTTAACCTGTAGTCGTCGGTGACGTGGTACGCGGGGTCTTGGAGGACTAAGCGAACACCGTTGCGATAAGCGGTGTCGAGGGCTTCTAAACGCTTACCAAGGCTCGGTGATGAATAGCTTAAGGTGAAACCGGCTTCAGCCATATCCCGCATCACATCATCCTTGATAAGGGCTTCGCAGGGACCTGGCCAGCCCATAATCGGGAAGAGATCCTCGTTTAAAACGGTTTTAGGCCTCAATTCCGTCATTTTAACAAACACTTCCCAGTTAAAACATCTGGCGATGATACGCGATTAAAAGCTTTTGGTTAGATAAATCGTGTTGAAGTAAGGGGTTTAGTGTGTGAAGGCGCTTCGGCTAAGCCAACCCTACGTTAGCTTTATCCATTATGAACGTTGGAGAAATCCCCGTAAATCCCCTCTTTTTATGCTCTTCCAATCACAAAGCCATTGATCGTGGCTCACACTCGGCATCAAAGATGTAACTGTCAGATCGATGGAATCTGGCTTAAGGTTAAAAGTGTTTTTATTGAAATATGGTTCTAAGAGAGAACGGGGGTGAGGGTAAGGTGAAAGAGTGGGAATGCGTGCAAGTGGACGACCATAGGGATGTTGGCAGGACGATTCTGGAATGGCAGAAGAACGGCTGGCGTCTCCACACCTATCAAACGGTTGGCATGGGTGCGGGACCAATGTCATACCGTGTGAACCACTACTTGCTGTTTGAGAAGGGAGAGTAAGCGGGACGACTAGACTAGACCTCCTTTCTCTAAGCAATTAATAGCCAATGCAGTTACGGAGCATCCTTTGGAAAGAGCTTCTTTCCTTTTTCCGTGGGTTCGATGATGCCTAGTTGTTTGAAGAAATCTAATAGGTCATTGACAGTCCATCCTTCCACCATTTTGCCATCGACGACACGTTTGATGGTTACTGATTTGTATGAGATCTTCTTACCAGTAGGGGCAAATCCAAGATATTCGCCAGTATGTGTCCCTGTAAATGTAACACGAACACAAACTTTATCCCCCTCAGCAATTATGTCCTCAATAGTATAATGGTAATCGGGGAAGCCCTTGGAAAGTATGGTTAAAGATCGTTTAGCGATTGCCAGATCTTGTTTAACTATATGGTCATAGTAGTTAGGTTCTGTTAAATCATCTACTAAAGACAGGTCTTGCCTATTCAAGGCTTCAATCGCTTTCCGAACAATCGCCTTATTCTCTTCTAATGACACAGGCCATCGTCTCCCTTTTCATCTCTCTTTTGGCATTTAATAATTGTTGCGAACATGTATTTCTCCACTATTCCTATTTGACCTAGCGGTCTGGCTAATTTTAACCGATAGGTTTTCTCTTTTCCGTATTCTCGGCTTCCTCATAGGTTCTTTTTGTCCAAGCTTAGTCCCTAAAAGGCTCAGAATGATAATCTTTGAAAATCATTATTAGGTCTGAGAGTATTATTAGAAAATGAAAATTCGCCTCAATTACTTTTCCTTTCTAGAGTTCTTTGTATTAAACCTTAATCCCCAATCCCAAAAAATAAGGGAAAATTATAAATTCACAAACAATCATTACAATAACGTACAAATTCAGATTGGAAGGAGGTGATGTTCATGTCAGTGGAAAGAAACAAGGCCTTGGTCCGCCGTTTAGTTGAGGCGTGGAATACGCGGAACTGGGCTGTATTTGACGAGGTGATGGCTCCTGACTACGTTGATCACTATGCCCTTCCTGGTCTGAAGCCAGGCCGGGAAGCTTATAAAGAAGCCCAGATCAGCACGACAAACGCCTTTCCCGATTTTCAATTCACTATTGAGGACATGATCGCCGAAGGAGATAAGGTGGTAGTCCGCTTGACATTCAGCGGCACACATAGAGGTGAGTTCGCGGGCATCGCCCCGACCGGCAAGCGGGTGACATATACGCATATTCGCATTTTGCGGGTCGTAAGAGGCAAGTTCGTCGAGGATTGGGGTTTCAGCGATAGACTGGGCGCCTTGCAACAGCTTGGCGCTTTCCCACCGATAAAGCTGGGGAAGTAATAAAAGTAGAGACAGTAGAGATGGTGTAGGCAAGCATTTCACAGAATAACTGTTTCATTTTCCGCGTTTCATTTTGTGTGTATGCGTGTGCGGATTTTAAATACGTAAGGGTAGATAAGAGAATAAAAGATTAAAAGGATAACCCAAAACCAAACAATGAATCGGTACTTCCTTTTTGAGATATTGGTCCATAGCTCTGTTATGTATGTAACTGGAAGTACAGGTTCTCAGCCCATTCTTTTAGCCTCTTTACCTCATCTGCTGAGGGAGCCCGTAGTAGAGTATAGAAGTCTATCACCTTCTCGGGTTCGATCCTTGATAGAATCATGTAGCACGATGGGCAATAGGATGTGATGTAGTCGCTGATAGCTCCTTCCGTTATCTGATGGGCAATTTCAATGCCAACTTCAGTATTGTAAGAAAGCAGGGGTGCCCCACAGCATGGTTCCTTGCTTTTCTGAACTCTACATCCTTTAAACGACTCTCGAGCTATCTTCCCCACCTTCTTTTCTAGATGACATGAGTCGTGTAGGGTCATGGATAACCCGGATAGTTTGGACTCGGGTCTCAATACTTCCAGGATGTGCCTGACTTGGACGTTAAACCCGGGGTATTCTGCGTAAAGGGTTTCGAAGGCGATGTGGCACGCGGGACATAGGGTGATCATCTCTTTGATTCCCATCTCTCTGAACATCTTGATATTTTTCTCAGCTATTTCACGGGCTTTTCTAATGTCTCCCATCATGTAGAGGGAGAAGCCGCAGCAACCTTCATCGGGTATGAGGCTGAGTTCTATGTGAGAGGCTTCCAACAGAGCTAGGGCTGAGGCTGCGAGCTCGGGAACCCTGTAGCATGCGGTGCAACCGACGAAGAGAGCTGTTGATGAGCCCCCTACCGTAGGTTCAGACACGAATGCGAAGCGGGGTTCTGAGCTTCCATAAGGGTTGCCGTACTCTGATAGAGACCGCCTGATTGAATTAAGGCTTTCCGGTTCCGCCCCGTGCTCCACGAAACTGTTCTTCAACACCCTTCTTTGATCCGCTAATCCGCATCTGTTACATGCTGTACATAGGTAAATGTGGTCTCTGTACTTGTCGATGCTCCTGAAACCTCCTATCTTCAGTTTAAGATAAAGGTATATTGCGCCAAATGGAGAGGTCAGAAGCCCTCTCTTCAGTTTGAAGACGCTGCAATGCTTTTCCATACCGTAAAGAATCGGGCATAGGGGGACCTCTCCATGTGCTCCAAGAACAGCGATCAAGAACATTACTGGGGCGGTAACAAACCAATACGGTAAAAACAGTGCAATGACGCCGCCAACCAAGCCGATGAGAAATGAAGATATCCTTATCGGTTTACTGTATTTCTTCGCTATTTTGTTCCCCAAAATAAGCCTCTGCACCTTGTAATCTAATAAATGTTTCACTGTTCATCTTAACCTAAAACCCCCAACCCTCAAGTAAATAGAAACGCGCAAATGAAAAGACAAGGGAAAGCCGTTTTAGACTGGAGAAATGCGCTCCAAGTCCACTTACTAGAGAATGTGAAAGTACACAAGTTTATTAGATTTTGCGCACGCTAAACATTCAAAGGCTAGTGTCTTTGGGCTCGTGCTTGCCGAATGTTAGCGTGGCTCGAGATCTTATTCGCTGGTCTTCGCTGCTTCGTCTGGGGGTTAGGTTGGGATTCAATTTCCAAAGCTGTTCACTCCTTTATTTCAAAGAAAAAACACTATCTCTGAGTTAAATCAACATTAGCTTTATCTACTCGTAGGGTTTTGTGGGGATCGATAGGGATTAAGATGGTTTTACGGGAGGTCCTGTATTTCGAGAAGCCCGGTCCTCAGAACACGGAGGCAACTATCAGGTTGGCTAGGGAAAGGGCTTTAGAGCTTGGCATCGGCTACGTAGTCGTAGCCTCAGGGAGCGGGGAGACTGCGTTAAAGGTTTTGGAAGCCTTTAAGGGCACCTATGTAAAAGTTGTAGCGGTAACCTACCATACGGGCTTTGTTGAGAAATCCGAGGATAGAGCTCGAGAGATCGGTGTAGACCTGTCAACTCTAAAGGTGGAGATGGAACCGGAAAACCTGAGGCAGCTGCGGATGGCGGGTGTAGAGGTGGTAAGGTGCTCCCATGCCTTAAGCGGGGTAGGACGATCGATCTCAAAGAGGTTCGGCGGCGTAACCCCCGTTGAGATCATCGCTGCCGCACTCCGCCTCGTCTGCCAAGGCTTGAAGGTGGCGGTTGAGGTTTCAGTCATGGCAGCCGACGCCGGTGCCATACCCACTGATAGGGAGGTCTTAGTGATCGCTGGAGACATCAAAGGCGCGGATACAGCGGTAATATTGAAACCAGCTCATATGAACACCTTCTTCAACCTTGAGGTAAGGGAGTTCATCGCGTTGCCCAGAGGCCCATGGGGAGCCTTAAAGGGTTAACGCAACGGTGAAGACTGCCTTTTACGCATGGAAAAAGCGTGTATGCATGAAAGATGGGTGGTTCGTTGGTTAAGTCTGAGGTTAGGGAAAGGGTTTTGAGGAGGGTCAACGAGGAACGGGATTCCATAGTGGCTTTTACACAGGCTTTAGTAAAGGTCCCGAGTATAGGCGGCTCCTTAGAGGAGGGTAGGGCTCAGAAGCTCGTGGAGAAAGAGTTCAGGGCTGTTGACGGGTTGGAGGTTGAAGTCTGGGAGCCCAATGTTGAGGATCTGCAGAGGTATCCTTTACATCCTATAAGGCTTACGCCTTGGAGCTACAGGGACCGCCCAAACGTTATCGGTAAGCTAAACGGCGTAGGCGGAGGTAGATCCCTGATCCTCAACGGACACGTGGATGTGGTAAGCCCTGAGCCCATCGAGGCTTGGAAACACGACCCATGGGGAGCCGAGGTGGAGGAAGGTAGGCTTTACGGAAGGGGAGCCTTGGACATGAAGGGGGGCTTAGCCGCCATAACCTACGCCGCCCGCTGCATAACTGAAGCCGGCATAAAGTTAAGGGGTAACCTCATCCTGCAAAGCGTGGTTGAGGAAGAGTACGGTGGCGGAGGCTCCCTAGCAGCTGTTCTAGGAGGCTGTACAGCCGACGCTGTGATAATCTCTGAACCCACGGGTGTAAGAGACATCTGCGTAGGCTGCGCGGGTTCAAGGTTTTTCAAGGTTAAAATCCTCGGCAAATCTGAGGTCGCCGGTAGAGCGCACCTCGGCGTAAACGCCATCGGTTTAACCTATAAAATATACAACGCACTCTTAGATATGGATGTTCGAAGAGCGGAGAGGTTAAGGGGAAAGCATCGTCTCTTCGAAGAAGCCCCTCAGAGACAGGTTCTAAGCGGATCTGGGAGACCTACAAACCTCACCCTCGGAGTGTTAAAGGCTGGGGACTGGCCGTCCACTGTTGCAGGGTGGGCGGAACTTGAGGGTAGGATCGGTTTCCCCCCGAGTGAACGTGGCATCGATGTGGAAGTTGAAGTTGAGGCTGCTGTTAAGAGTACGGCGGAATCGGACCCTTGGATGCGGGACCATCCCCCAAAGGTTGTTTGGTGGGGCGCTCGGAGAGAAGGTCACGAGCTGAGCTTGGACACACCGATCGTGGAAACTGTTAAACGCTATGTGGAGGGGGTAACGGGTTTAAGTTGCGGTTTCTTCGCAACGCCATCTGCATGCGATGCCTGCTACTTTACCCCCCGGATTGACGGATACGGGGGTATCCCATGCATACTCTACGGCCCAGGAGGTGCAGGCATCCACGCAACGGATGAGTACCTAGACCTCGAAGACCTGATGACGGTGATTAAAGTCCTCTCCCTTTCAATCCTTGACTGGTGCGGATACGAGGGTTAAACACTGGTTATATAACTGCGAGGCTGTCATGCGTTACATAAGCCCTGGAACTTATATTGATCCGGGGCTTTTCCATTCAGGGAGGTATACGTGATCATTTACCGCCTTCAATCAATCGGTTAGTTTTACCTTTCTCCAACATTTCCATAACCTCGTCTACGAATTTAAAGTATATAGGTTCTCTTACGTGTTGAACGCGGGGTCTCGGGATGTGAATCTTCACTTCTCCCACGATTTTTCCCGGTCGATGAGACATCACTATCACTCGATCTGCCATGTACACCGCTTCTTCGACGTTATGGCTTACCATTAATACGCTACTTGGAGGCGCAGACTGATCTCGCCAGATGTTGAGTATTAACTCTCGGAGGGTTTTAGCGGTGAGTTCATCTAGAGAAGAGAAGGGTTCATCCATCAGAAGGACTTCTGGCTGTAGGGCTAGCGCTCTCGCTATTCCAACACGCTGCTTCATTCCACCTGAAAGGTCATGGGGATAAGTGTTTTCGAAGCCTTCCAGCTCCACCATCCTTAAATATTTTGAAGCGATCTGAATTCGATCTTCCTTTTTCACGCCACGTATTTCCATCGGCAACTCAACGTTTTCCAACGCGGTTTTCCAAGGTAACAAACCGAATAGCTGAAAGACCATGGAAATTTTTGGTATTGGTTGGGTTATGGGCTGCCCTTGGAATAGTATTTTCCCTGAATCAGCTTTTTCTAAACCCGCTATAATCCTGAGCATGGTTGATTTTCCACAGCCGGAAGGCCCTACTAAACAGACAAACTCCTCGTTTTCAATTGAAAAATTCACGTTTTCTAAGACGGAGATCCTGGATTTTTCCATCTGGAATGTTTTGATAACATTTTCTATTTCAAGAACTGCCATAGTTTACACCTCTATATGGTATTTTTCAAATTTCCTAAGCAGAGGGCGCCAAACAAATCCTTCCATGGAAAGCACGATCACCGCGACTATGCCGAGGAGAAATATGAGTAGGACAGTGTTTCCATAAAGATACCCTGCTTTGTCCAGTAGCGAGCCTATGCCTGGTATTGAAAGTGGTGGAACAGTTGGCTGTGTTGACGGCAGGTATTCTGCGAAGATTATGGTGTTCCATCCGGTGCCCCATGAAAGTATGCTTCCCGTGACTATGGATGGTAAAATGGAGGGAATAACTAGGTGTGTCACCCTCTTGAAACCTTTTAACCCGAAAAGCTGACCGACTTCTTTTATTTCCGTGGGAATGTTCTTCGCCGCGCTGGCGACGTTGATGAACATGTACCATATCATGTCGAGAACCAGCATCGTGATGCATGTAAGTTCAAGGGCGAGTCTAGGAGTTCCAAGCAGCTGGTTTAATCCAAGGAAAATAACCGGAAAGAGGGCTAGAATGGGCACACCTTGCCCAATATCGTAAAGGGGATAAATCATAGCTGATAATCTTTTATGCTCAGCAGCTAAGACGCCTAAACCGATAGCTACTGCGAGAGAAATTCCATAGGCGATTGTAAGCCGCCCCATTGTCAAGGTAATCAACAATGGAAGACGGGTAAGCTCCTCCGCGGGAGGTTTATTGAACCCTTCATAAATCTCTGCCAATGTGGGGATATGTTCACTTTCAACATATAGAATAAAGAAAAAAGTCGAGAAAGCCAGGACTGCCGCGGCAATTCTTTCGATGCGGGTGTATTTTCTCAAGCCTTTAGAGACGATGGAAAAAGTCTTCGGTAGGTGAAGCCTTTCAAAATGGAACAAATGGGTTGCCCTTGCAACTCCAAGTTTTCCAACTCCCGATAGGTCCATTTTAAAGACTGGCTTGAATGTGCCTGTGCTCGCACGCTCCATAAGTCTATGCCAGGTCAGAATGTTGAAGTACACGACGATGAAGGTGATGTATAATAGAAGGAGTACGGCAAGATTCATGTCTTTATACTCGTAGGCAGTTTTTGCAAGTAGAAAGCCTAAACCGCCTGAAGGCGGGGTTACAATGTTACCTTGATATTGAATGTATTCCGCGGCGATCATGAAGAACCAACCGTCGCACCACGCTAGGTTTGCTCCCGCGATCACCGTAGGAGTAATCGCGGGTAATACCACATGCCTAGTGTATCGCCATCCTTTTAAGCCGAAGCTCTGTGCCGACTCGACGACATTCACGGGGATTCCGCGTATAGCCCCTAATACCCCGAAGAAGATAGCCCAAGCCATGGATGTGAAGAGCAGGATTACAACGGAGAACTCAATACCTAAGGAGCCTAAGGCGAATAAAAAACCTATGACCATTGGAAAATACCCGAGTATTGGAATTGACTGTAAAAGGTCTATGAATGGTACGAGGATCAGCGATGCCACCCTGTTTGTGGCGGCTAATATGCCAAAAGAAACCCCCCAGATAATCGATATAAGGAGTGTAACCGTAATCCGGAAAACCGTGCTGAAAGTGTATAAGGGAAGAGATTTAATTTCAGGATATTCTACAAAAGTTTCGATTAACCAAGCCATAACGCATAGGATTATTAATCCACTGACTAAGCTGACTAAGTATCTCCGCACGTTCGACGCCTCAGCTTAGCCCATATCATGACAACGCAAACCACTGTAGAGCGATTTAAGGATTTACCCAGTGGGTCGATTGTGTAACAAGGCTGAAGCTTTTTAGTAAAATTTCGTATGCAAAACTTATCAGCATATGAGAAGGTGAGTCACCATGATGATTGGAGTAATGATGGTAAAGTAGAGAACGTTTCTTACCCTTAGGGTTTTTTGTTCAGCTAAGAGCCTTCAGAAGACAACGTGGTGTTGTTACGTTTGCCTACACTAGCCTCGCTGTGAAGGGTTATCTTTTACCCGGGCGCCCAAGCTCGTTTGCACGATTAATTCTGAAACCTTATGCTCCTCATCCACTATTAGTTCTGAAACCTTATGCTCCTCATGCCATAGGTTTACAAGGGCGGTCATGCATCTCTGACATATGTACGCAGCTGTAGATTTTCTAAGTTCGAAGGCTCTTTCCCAATCGGGGATGTCGTCTTTACATCTTTGACAAGTCTTCCTATCGGGCATATAAATCCCTCTGCAAAGTGTCGCGTGCTGAGTATTCAAGGGTTTGGGCGACCCACGGGTATCACAACGTATTACGCCGAGAGTTCTGGATGAAGAGTTTTCCAGCTAGTTATGGGCAAGAGGCTGGAGGGCGCTAATATATTTAACAGAAACAGTAAATATTTTCGGATAAGTGTTGGTAAATAAGGCGTCTACTCTATCCATATTGAAAACCGGTTCACCTCCTTCCAAAGTACCTTTTCACGGTTACACTGCGGTAAATCTTTAGACAAAGATTTTCAATAACGTAAGCTTTAAACGAGGTCCTATGTATCCTATGCCTGAGGTGGAAGCCTTAACGCCTAGGGACCGTTTCCTATCCGCTCTAAACCTTGAGGAACCCGATAGGGTCCCCATGTTTGAGCTAGAGTTCCAGTACCCTGAGAAGATCACGGGGAGATCTAACATTGTTGGTGATGAAGCGCGGAGGTTAGTCGCGGAGGGTAAGGAGCTTGAGGTTACCAGCCATAACCTTGAGAACCAGATAATGCTGTGTAGAGGGTTAGGCTACGACGCCTTACAATTAGGCCTCCAGCAAGTACAGCTGGTTAGGGAGTTAGCACCCGAGCTGGCTTTGATCGGAGGCTGCCCCGCGGTTACGCCTATGCCAGGAGGCATGGACGCCATAGATACGATACGGCGGTTCTACTTTGACAAGGATGGTTTACGGAGGGAATGCGAGGAACGCACGAGGACAGCCATCGAGGCGTGTAGGCCATGGGTTGAGCAGGAGGTTGAGGTTATCAGAGGAGGCATGGATGATATGGCTGGAAAGGAAGGACCCTACCTCAACCCTAGGCTTTACCATGAGATGGTCTTCCCATACCTTAAGACACTTGTAGACGCTGTTCACAACATGGGCGGCAGGCTTTTCGTGCACAGCGACGGAGACCTCAAACCCATACTGGATGGGCTTATTAACACAGGCATAGACGCCCTTCACTCCATAGACCCCTCGGCGGGTATGAACATAGGCGCTGTCAAGGATACGTACGGGCATAGGCTATGCCTGTGTGGAAACGTGGACTGCGCATGGACCCTTGTGAGGCTCCGCCCGGAGAATGTCGTTGAGGAAACCAAGGAATGTATTAGAAAGGCTTCCCCGGGGGGAGGCCACATCCTATGCTCAAGCAACGTCATCCACAAGGCAGTACCTTTAGAGAACACCTTAGCTATGGTTGAAACCGCGAAGAAGTATGGAAGGTATCCCATAGCAGGGAGAGGAGTGTGAGCAACCGACATGAGCTTAACTCAGGAGATCCGGAGGAAGATCGTGGAGCTTGATGAACCCTCCGTGAAGACGCTTTTGAATCAAGCCCTTGAAGCCGGGGAGAATCCCTTAGCTCTTCTTGAAGCCCTACGAGAAGCCCTAACGGAGGTGGGTAAACTCTACGAGGAGAAAACCTACTTCCTATCAGACCTGCTCATAGCAGGCGGAATCAGCCAGCAGGTCATAGACACCTTGACACCGCGTCTGGCAGCCGTTCAAGAGATGAAAAGGGGTAAAGTCGTCATAGGAACAGTTGAGGGAAGCCTCCACGGCATGGGTAAAAGCATCGTCGTAGCTCTTCTCCTCGCAAACGGCTACGAAGTCCACGACATCGGCGTCAACGTACCAGCTGAAAGATTCGTGGAGAAGATTAAGGAAACCGGAACGCCGGTTTTAGGCTTATCCGTAGGCTTGGTTCAGGCTCTTCCAAGCGTAGGCAACGTCATAGCGGCTCTGAAGCAATCTGGGCTAAGGGATAAGGTGAAGGTCATCCTCGGAGGGAACGCTGCAACCGAGGAGAGAGCTATGGAGCTTGGCTGCGACGCCTACGCGCCCAACGCCATCGCAGGTATAAGAATCATTGATGGTTGGCTGAAAAAACCTAGGTAAGAAATGCCTACTGTTTGTCAACCCTTATCAGACATCTGCCTCGACTCATACTTTAATGAGAGCGTCCCACATTTTTCTCACAGCTTTTTCAAAGGCTTCTAAGCATGGAGATGTTTTACGATAAATCTTAAGTTACGTACGAGGGTTAGTTATCGTTTTAGGGTGAATTGTCATTGGGGACGACGCTTCTCGAAGCCCAGAAGTTTGCTTTCAAAGTCTTCGATGAGATTAACAAGGCTAAGGGGTTATCATGGAACCCCTTTGTTATTGTTACGGACCTGCTTGAAGAGGCTGGTGAGGTAGCTTCTGTTGTTAAGGGTCTTGAAGGGTACAAACCCCCGGATAAACCTATGACACGGGGGATGCTCGCCGTTGAACTCTCAGACTTACTTTTCATAGTCCTCGTCTTGGCTGAGATCTATGGAATAAAAATGGAGGAAACCTATCTTAAGACTGTTAAAGGCTATAGAACCCGTTTCCTATGAGTTTAAAGCGTTTAGAATGTGAGAAAGCGTTGGGTTAAGGAAGGCCCAGCCGTCGGAGGAAGCTCTAGTGATGTACTAGTGAGCCCGCCTTCTTCTGCATATATTCCTCTAACGGTACACTTAACTTTTTTTCAATCGTGGGGCGGTGGAGTGTGTTCATTGTGCAAAACGGGATTAATCTTCCGTCGGGGACGAGGTAGTGGATGCAACACCGGTTAACGCGGTCTAAGTCGAAATTGTAGGCATCCATGAAATGCATGCATCCAAGTAGTACCATCTTCCGCATCACTTCTCCAAGGGCTTCGTAGGCACCTGTTGTCAACGTCCTTGCTATGAGGCTTCTGAAAAGCCTTCCTTTCACGTACCGCGCAGACCCTATGAGACGCATCCTAGCCTTCACCTTCTTACCCGCTACAGCGTCGTCGTAGGCTTTCCAGAGGGCTTTAACAAACCCGTCTACATCCGCGTATTTGGTGATTGGAACTATTTTCCTCCCTCCATCCTCGGGGATGATGAAGGTTGCCACACCGCATAGGGGATTCGCGGTGAACTCTACGTATCTCCGCCTTTTGATGGCGCCTACGGCTTTGGATATGGCTAGAGGCCACGTGACAGGGCGGAAATCAGAGGTTTTAACGGCTCCGTCGGTTTGCTTTTCAACGAGCTTCATGAAATCCGGTATGGTGATCCTCATCTTCTCCCTTTCTTCCCTAGGTATCCTCCCACAGATCGATACTGGTTGCACGTTGATACCGCGTACAACATCGCTGTTCACAGCCGCGAACCTGATTATATCCCCTAGCTCATGGTCGTTTATCCCCCTGACTAGTGTAACGACGAGCATCACCGAGTCGAAGCCAAGTTTCCGAGCGTTTTCAACAACCTTCATCTTAACCTCGGCTAAGGGGACACCGCGGGTTCTGAGGTAAACATCATCCGTTAACCCGTCGAATTGGAGGTAGATGGTGGACATACCAGCGTCGATGAGTTTCTTGAAGTAGTCAAGGTTCCTTGAGAGCACGATGCCGTTTGAGTTCACCTCCACATGATCGATACCCACATCGGTCGCCATCTTCACAAGCTCCGGCAAGTCCTCCCTAAGCGTCGGCTCACCGCCTGAGAATTGAAGAGCTACACCTGGGACAGGCTTGTTTTCGCGGAGGTTTCTAAGCATGGCTTGTACCTGTTCCTTTGAGGGTTCATAGACGTAGCCTACGGCGCCGGCGTAGGCGAAGCAGATGGGACAGTTCAGGTTGCACCGATTCGTCACATCTATTATAGCGAGAACGGTGTGCGATTTATGGTTGGGGCAGATGCCGCAGTCGTTCGGGCAGCCCTTCACTTTCTGGGTTCTCGGGTTTTCTAGGCCGTCGCCGATGAAGTCCCATTCCTTAGCCCATTCATACAAATCGTAGTCGCTCCAGTATATGTCCCGGTACTTCCCGTGGATGGGGCAGGTCTTCTCGATGTAGACCACGTCGTCTTCCTCGATTACCTCAGCTGGGAGTGTTTGGAGGCATTCCGGGCATAGGCTCTGCGTTGTCTTAAGCAACATTTTTACCACTGAAAGGTGTAAGTTAATCCGCTAAGGTTGAGATTTAAAGATTTCCAGACAATTTATCTGGTGAAAAGGTGGAAAACCTTGGAGATAAGTAGGCGTGTGGAAGAAGCTTTGGCGAGACTCGGCTTATCCATGTATGAGCGGAAAGCCTATCTCGCGTTGCTGAAACACGGTGACATGACGGCGAAGGAGGTCTGTGAAGCCGGGGATATCCCTTACTCAAAGGTCTACGAGGTTCTCGGTAGGTTGGAGGCTAAGGGCTGGATCGAGAGCAGCAGGGAGAGACCGGCGAAGTACTACCCGATACCACCTGAAACCGCAGTGAGGACGAGCCTCTTGAAGGCGGAGGCTGAGGTTCAGGAGGCTGAGAAAGCCGTTATGGCTGAGCTTCAGCCCATGTATGAGAAACGGGAGGTTAGGGAGAAACCTGACATCTGGATTATCCACGGTGAATACAACATACTTTCAAGGTTCTTCGAACTCGCCTTAAACTCAAAGGATGAGCTTCTGATCGCCGTACCCGCCTCAACTAGGGCTTTGATCGAGAACCTAAGCCCAAAACTTACACAGTTAAAGGTAAGAGGGGTGAGGATCATGGTTATGACAACCATGGGTGAAGATGGGAACCTCAATTCGCTTAGTAACCTAGCTGAGGTCCGTATTAGAGACCAGATGTTCGGAGGAGGAGCCATATCTGACGGTAGAGAAGCGATCCTACTAGTCGGTGAAGAGGGGGGTAAACCCAGCGCAGCTATATGGGCGGAGCACAGCGGATTAGTGCGATTAGCGAAGGAATACTTCGCATACTTATGGAGAGAAGCGACGCTGTACAGCTTAAAACCGTGAAGTGTAGGAACCGTTCTGTATGCACAAGTCATTTCTGTAAATGATTCCTAATCTCTTAGCCTCTCCCCCGCTTTAGGAGGAAGTAGAGGATTACGGCTGCAACGGCTATCAAGGCAATGGCAATCGGTAAGATTGGAAAATCTTCTTCCACGACGAACGTGAACGCTGTGCTTGTAGCTGGGCTATGGTCTTGATCACCTTCCCACCTAGCCGTTACACTCCATGAACCGGTGGTTTCTGGTTTATACATTTCGTTGAACGTCCCAGTAGCGGTTGTCGCCAATGTGCGCGTAAAAGTTGAACCATCTGGTCTTTTATAGGTTAAAGTTAAGCTTACACCAGCATGCACAGGGGAAATCGAGCCTAAAACCGTAACCGCCTCATTTTTCTTAACCTTCTCAGGAGAGACGGAGCATGAGATAGTACTCGAAGCCTTAGCCACGGTTAATGTCTGAATCTGGCTTTCAGCTCCCTCATGCTCCGCGTCGCCGAGCCATGAGGCTTTCACCTGATAGGTGCCGAGTGTAGGCTTCCAAGCATAGGAGTAGCTTCCATTTTGTTGGGAAGTTGTAGCGGTTATGGTTATCCAAGTGATCCCACCATCCTTGCTGTACCGTACGGTAACTGAGGCTGTATGGGATGGGGATATGATACCTGAGATCGTGGTGGACGCGCCGATGGTTATTGTTTCCGGGTTAAGGGTGCAGGTTATGGTTGAGGCGTTTTTAAGGACCTTGATAGATTGCTCAAGGCTTGTAGACCCATTGTGGTCCGCGTCACCATCCCAGTAGGACCGGACGCTGTAAGACCCTACTCTCGGAGCCCATGTGTATGAGTAGACGCCCATAGAATCCGTAGTGGTTGTGACGGTATCCCATGTTCCCCCATCCCTACTGTACCGTATGTAAACAGTTAGATTTGGGTGGGTTGGTGAAATCGACCCGCTGATGTTAACGGTTTCTCCTAATAGGATGGTGGATGAGGAGAGACTGCATGAGATGGAACTCGAGGCTTTGCTTACGGTGAATGAGGCTGCAGGGCTCATGGCGCCATTATGGTCCTCATCGCCAGACCAGTCAGCCTTCACTTTCCATAAACCCGCTCTATCCGGTGTATAAGTAAAGTTGTACTCTCCCGTAACTGAAGGTGTTACAGTCTTCTTAACAACGACGCTGTCTGGTCTTGTAAACGTCAACGTGACCTTGGCTCCGCTGTGGACTGGGTTGACTAAGCCTGAAACTGTGACGTTTGAACCTATAACGATGGAGGTTGGTGAGGTGGAGCATGAGATGGTACTCGAGGCTCTAGGCGTCCCCACAATGGCTCTTATCATATAGTCCTGATACGTGTTGGTTTTCCACGTTGTTCCATCCCAATACCAGCTTCGATTGTTAGGGCTGCTCTGGTCATATCCAAGTTGGGGAGAATAGTCAGTTGTCCATTCTACCCCGATGTAGAAGTCGGTTCCAGCGTTCACAGTTAGACCATAACCTGATAGGTCGATGTCAAACCAACCCTTAACTGTAGGTGTTTGGTTAAACGGGGCAATCAAGTCTCTCCGGTCACCGTCCATGACGTGGACCTTGAACGGCGTCGTTGGCGAAACGGAGGTAAAATAAAAGCGTGCGATGACGAGTTTGTCTGAAAGCAACGGCGTGATCCTGATCGCCTGTATTTCACCTTGTTTACCGTAACTTGACATATCATATGCACCATCATCGTAGAAATACTCAATCAACCGCGCATTTCCAACAGCCCTAAGTGTGCCTGACCCCAGAACAAAGACGGTTGTGTTTTGAGCGTAGACATCGGAGACGCTTACACCCCCGCTTGTCTCCCATCTGAGGAAGATGTAGCCGCTGTTGTATGCCAATTGATAGCTTCCTCGTTTGGCAACCATGTCCTGTGGAAGTTCTAAAACGGCATCCCCTATGGCGATGGTTCCTAGGTTAGATGTTACACCCGTGTCCTGAACTGAGTCTACATGGACATCGTAGACGGGTGGGGTGATATACTCGATTTTCAGGTAGGGAGCGGAGGTAGTTTCCCTAGATCGGAAAGAGGCGTAAGTATGCTTGTCTGACCACTCAAACTTGAGAACCTCCGTCAATCTCCCAATGTTTAAAGCGTCCTGCACATCGGCGGTTACATTCCAATAGTAGCGACGGTTCACTATAACCAACGTACCAAAGTAAACGCTGTCTGTAGCCTCCGCTGTGAATCCCGGTTTGTTACTCCAAGTGACCTCACGTTCCTCCCAAGAGATGTCAGCGCAACGGTGGACTCCGATTGAGGCTACGTATCCTGATATAGAGGAAAGATAAACGGCGAGTTCACCTGAGATTATAGTAGCATCGGATGGAATGGTGGACAAGTTGAACGTAATGTAAGCGTATCTTCGATGCTCCCCTTCGCTGAGGCCCAACTCTAGGGAAGTGACGTTACCATAATTGGTGTAAGGGTCTGTTGCGTTTACATAAGCATCAGCCATCGCGTACAGCGTTACGGTTGTTAAACCTATAAAAACCCCCGCTGAAGCCTTGGAAGGCATATATGTGACCAACAACGTCGAAAAAAGAAACAGCAAGAGAAACATCTTTTTAAGCCTCATATAAATCGAACAAGAGGGGGGTTAAGTAGCATTTAAGTTCATCTGGTAAGTGGTTACTTGCAAGTAACTGATTGTAATAAATACTGGGACTTAGAAGGCTTAAAATAGTGAAATGGTGTTTCAATGGATAACAAGGGACATGTGGTCATAGTTAAGTCTAATAGCTTAAAGGATTAGCTTTAGGTTTTAATCATGGTCGGGATTATTAGAGCAGGTTTCATAGTCTTCACCGTGAATATTTTTATATGGCGTATCTGAAGATTGTGTTTATCATAAGCGAGACGGTAAAACAATCTAGTTTTTATCACTGTGCGCATACTTATAACGGGTGTTTAAGTCCTCTACTTGGGAAGGCGTAGTAGTTGAGCGTCGCCGTTGGGAAGAACGTTCTCTTCATTCAAAAAAAGTTCTCTGAATACTATAGGAAGCATGGAGACTCAGTTGTGGCGCCTAAGAATCTAACCCAGAGGGAGTTTGGCTTCCTAACCCTTAAGGAAAGGGTTATGGTCCGTCATAAGGGTTTTCCAGATTTCCAAGACCTCATCCGATTCATACAGTTAACAAACCCATCTGACTGCTACTACTCCTCCGCCTACTATGAAAGACCGACGGAGGATATGGAGCGGAAGGGTTGGCTTGGCGCAGACCTCTGCTTCGACATCGACGCAGACCATATACCCACAGATTGTAAACGCGACCACGACCGCTGGACCTGCCTAGACTGTCAAAGCGTGGGTAAGGGTACGTCTCCGGAGAACTGCCCCAGCTGCGGCTCTCAGAGGTTTAAGGAAGAGCCTTGGTTCTGTGAACGATGCCTTGAAGCTGCTAAAGGTGAAACCTTAAAGCTTATCGACATTCTCGGAGAAGACCTCGGTTTCTCACCTCAGGAGATTCAGGTCTACTTTAGCGGGCATAGAGGCTACCATGTACATGTGGAAAGCCCCTCCGTGAAGGACCTCGACCAAATGGCGAGGAAGGAGATCGTTGACTACGTCCTAGGCATGGGTTTAAAACCGATGTACCACGGGCTTAAAGGAGAGTCTGGGCCTAGGCTTGAAGAAGGCGGGTGGAGGACGAGGCTTATGAAGGGCGTTTACGAAACCCTCCTAACGGCTTCAGATGGAACCCTCGCAGAGCTTGGATTGAGGAGGAACATCGCGGATACCCTCGTAAAGTACAAGGATGAGCTTCTGAAAACTTGGTGGGAAGGCAACCCATGGGGGATGGTTAAGGGTATGGGTTTTAAAGCCTGGGAGAAGCTATGCCTTAAAGCCGTTGAGAGACAATCAGCTCTCGTCGACACAGTCGTCACAACGGATGTACACCGCCTCATAAGGCTCGGAGGCACACTCCACGGGAAAACAGGGCTTTCGAAAACCTCTGTAGCACCGTGGGGACTGGAAGGCTTCGACCCCTTAAAAGCTTCAATAGCCTTCACCAATGGCACGGTGAGGCTTCACATCGAATACGCGTACCCTTTCCGCCTCGGAGACGTTCACTATGGACCTTACACGGATGAGGATGAGGAGTTGCCTACGGCAGCGGCTATGCTCCTCCTCTGTAAAGGAGTGGCGACTCTAAGCTGATGCGTAGGTGAGGTAAAAACCTATGTATGATAGGCTTTTTCAGGCTTGGAAGAACGAGGGAGATGGCAGAGAGATTCAACAACTTCCGAAGGGTTTCTACACGGAGTTAAGCTATTTCATGAAAACCCTCCTAGAAGAGGTCAGGGCTACGGATGAACGGTCTCTAAGGGGTAGAATCCTCACCGCTGAACTCGGAAACACGCGGAGACTTACCAAGGAACTCCTCGATCTAAGGCTTACGAAGCTTGTTACAGGACTCCTCAAAGGGGAAGAGATCCCGGTAGACAGGCTAACATTGGAGGAGGAAAGCCTCCACTCTAACCTCAGCCACCTCTCAAAATCCTATGTTAAGATGGTTGAAGACATCACGGAGGGAAGGGGACCACGCATAGGCACCGATATCGCATCATCTACGCCGACGATGGCGCTCATCCGATTCCTAAAAGAAACCCCCACTATAATAGGAGCGGATATGCGAGCCTATGGTCCCTTTAAACCAGAGGACGTGGCTCTGCTTCCCATAGAAAACGCTGAAGCCCTCATCAAGCAGGGAGCGGCGTTAAAGCTGGAAACCGGGGAAGAATAGGTGTTAAAAACCGCGATTATTTTTATCACATGATGCTTGCTTACCTCGCAGACGGCTTAGCTAAACCGTCAATTTAGTATCTCAACGTTACCGTAACCTTGTATACCAGAGACTCACACGGGTTAACCGTTAAACTAATCCATTAATGGTTAAAATGGTTTCACTTACCTCTCTAATGTTTAGGGGGCTGTGGACACTGTGGGAAGGGGGATAATAGTGGACTTGGACGGGACGTTGATCGATTCCTCTAAGGCTCATGTATCGGTTTGGAAAAAAGCTTTGAAGTCCTTCGGGGTCAAGCGGAGCGATGAAGAGGTTCGAAGGCAGTTGGGAAAAACATCGGCTGGAATCGCGGAGGCTTTGATGCCTGGGGCTTCAAGGGAAGATGCTGAGGCATGCGCGCTCTTGAAGGACAAGCTCTTCCAGTGGGAAGGCATCCTTCAAAGCCAACTGGTTCCCGGAGCCAATAAAGCCCTTAAGAAAGTTAAGGCAATGGGTTACGACTGCGCGGTGGCTTCATCCAACCCCAGACCGGTTGTTGAGCAGACGCTGCTGTTCTTCAACTTGATGCCCTACGTTGACGCCGTTGTTTCAATGGACGATGTGGAACATGGGAAACCCCACCCGGAGATGATGTTGAAAGCCGCGGCGACGATGGGTTTAAACCCTCAACGTTGTATCGCAGTCGGCGATAGCGTTTACGATATCTTGGCGGGAAAAGGAGCCGGCATGCCTACAATAGCGGTTCTCACAGGTGTTCAAAGCCTTGAAGAGCTTATGGAAGCGAGGCCTACAAAGGTTATCAAGGATATTTCCAAGCTTCCCCAACTCCTAAGTACGTGGAGCATTGGTTGACTATCTTCGAGGGTTAGAAGCCACACCTCAGTCGTTATCGCTGCGATAAGCATTAACCATGAGGGGTTTATGCTAAGGGATTTTATATTCTTCAAAATTGTATTCGAGGATATAGGAAGAGTTGGTAAAAGGGCTTTCAATTAGCGGGTTACGGGTAATCGACTTCGTAGATGACGACGCCGCCGTACCACCATCCATCAGTGCCTCCTTTGGCGATGCTGTTGGATACGAAGACAAGCTTTAGATGGTCTAGGGTGTGATATGATGGACCGGTGTAGTAGGGGATGTACCCCCCTGTTTGGGTTGGGTACAGACCGAAATCGTATGGTATGAGTCTCCCTATAAGGGATTCCTGGTACTTCTGTGTGAGGTAGCCATTCTCATCGATGTAATCGGATTCGTTGAAGCCCCCGAATTCACCGTTAGCGATCCTAACCATCCAGATGAACTTATTCTCTTCCCCGTAGCCCCCAGCCTGGTAAATCCCGTACCCCTGCTGCCCACTTAATTGGCTGTGGCTGCGGAAGTCAACGAAGACAGCGACGTGCGTGACGTTGCGACTCTTCATGATCGGTAAAGCCTCTTCCTCGGTGGAGATGAAGGCGCGACCGATGTTGGCGATCTGTTGCCAGTTGAGGGTTCCATTATCCGCGAGGGTTGTCTTGTTCCCGAGAACCGTGATCCAGTACCCGTAGTCCCACCAAGCCATGACAACGGCGTTTTCAGGTAGGTTATCCCGTATCCAAGTGAGTGCCTGCATCCAATCCGTGAATACCGCCCTTACGGGTACGGATGACGAGAGGATCGACGCGGGAGTCTGAGCCGTCCTAATTCCAAGATAGGCCAAGGGGAGAACAGATATGATGAAGATGACGACTAAAAAGATTACGCATAGCTCTCTGCTTACCCTACCCTCAAACCGAGCCCTCCTCCGTAGCAGGAGGGGCTTAGCCCTGACGATGTCGATGAAGGGTTTAAGGATCTCCACAAGCGTATAGCTGCCTGCCACTGAGAAAGCCGGACCTAGAAGAAGCTCTAAACGGGCGAAGGAAGCGGCGAAGTACAGCGAGGTAAGGGTGTAAATCGCTGTGAAAACGGTTCGCTCAGTGGGTTTTTGAAGGGCGAAGAAGAGGAAGAGGGGAGCTAACAACACGAGGACGCCTAGGGAGTTGAAGAAGCTCGCCCAAGTTGAGGGGCGATGCTCACCAACGGACTCTATGAGGGGGAACTGTGTCCTAAAGATGGGTTCTAAAACTGATTGATACTTTGTCGGAAGCCCCGAGATTAAACCCACATTCCAAAGGGTCAAGGCGAGCACTGAGATAGCGGTTAGGAAGAAGATTGTGGACAGGGCTTTAGCCCTACGCGTTTCAAAAACCCCTAGGAACTCCCTGAAGAGAAGGAGGACTAAGATGCCTAAAGACGCCATAGCGGTGAGTTCAGAGATGAAGCCGAGCCCCTCCATGGGAACCAAGGCGGTTATGTACAGCCCAAGCCCCATAGTGATACCGTAGGAAACGGTGAGCCTAGTGGAGTACTTGAAAAGGAGGATGGTGAAGGTGAATAAGGCGATTAACCCGAATGCGTAGCGCTGGGTTCCCCATGAAGCCCCTAAGTAGCCTAAGGCTAGCCCCGACGCCACCGCGTAGGCCGTGGATTTCAACCAAGGCTTCTCAGGCTCCAAGGACCTTAGGTAGAAGATAAAGATGAGAACGAGTGTGAAGATTCCAACGGTTTCATCATCGTACCAGCCTAGGAAGGTTCTACTGACATGAGCTGGGCTGATGGCGATGAACAGGGCTGAGAGGAGTCCAACCTGCTTCCCACCGAGGTCCTTACCTAGAAAATATACGGCTAGACACGTCATAATACCCATGAAGGGAGGGAAATAGCAGACGAAGTCCCATAAGGAAATTTGGATACCGAGGGTTGTAAGAAGCTGGTAGAGTACGGCTCCGGTCAGGGGTAAACCGGGGTAAACTGAGCGGAACATATCTCTCCCATACGGGTACCAACTCATGCTGTCATGCCAAGAAAAAAACGCTGGGAACCCGTTCTTCAAAATGTAATCTGTGACGCGGTACTGTAGATAAGGGTCAAACTCGTAGAGGTATACGCCATAAGTGGCTGGCTGAACACGTATAGCGAAGGCAGTGACGCTTATGAGGATTAAGGCGGTGCATGTAGCCAAAGTCGCTTTTGAAGCCTTTAAATTTAGTTTAAGTTCTCTAAACCCTCTTAACGCCCAGCGGGGAAGGCTTCCAGCGGCTTTAAAAAGTCTCTGCAACCATACCAGCCTCAAAAATGTTTAAGCCCTACGCTAAACACCACCTTTAAAGCCTATCTAGTTACCGTAAGATACTTATTATGATTCGCCCAGGGTCAAGCTCAAGTTTCTTACCGCAATTCGGGCATTGATTGGAGTTTTGACGGATGAGGTCCTCTGGTACAACAAGGTCTTCACCATAGTAGAGAACGTATTCACACTTATCGCATATAATCTTCTGAGGCATACGCTAACCCCCCAGCGCTTAACGTCTCCTCCTTGGAAGAGGAGGAGGAGTTATTTAAGTTTAAAAGCTTCTACTATTTAGTTAAGGTTGGTTTGGGGGTAGGGTTGAACCGCGAGGGCTTCACGGATAGGCTTAAGCGGACGCGGCTTGGGAGGAAGATCAGGTTTGCCCGCTTACCTAGCCCGAGGTTTCCTAAGCCACCCGCCGCCATTGTTGGAATGCTCCTCATACTACTGTCGATTTACATCCTAGGCGGAGGCGTTTACATCCAACTGGAGAAAACCATGCTTGCGTTGATCATGAGCCAAGACGTCGTCTCCATCGCATACCCGAGGTTTGACCATCAGACAAGCGGTGAAGCCTACGTAGTGGCTTCCCTTTACATCATAGGTATTCTAGGGCTTTTCCTATCCTTTCTAAGCACGCGGTACATCTATAAGCCCAGGTACGCGCACATAACGTTATTCATAGGTTTAACCCTCCTCGTTATCTCATTCTACGTAACCTGGGACATTCTACAGGCCAAGGCTTACGGTCAAAAATGGCCTTAGGCTCCTAGCACAGATTCAACACCCTTATCTGACAGGGAGTAGAAGCAGCGTTTATCAGCCTTCTCCTTGGAAATCCCATGTTCAAGAACGCATTCCTTTACAGAGGACCTAGCTGTCGGTTTAAGCCTCAGAATCAACGAGGACCAATAAGTTAAGACGCGGTTGGCTACAGGCTCTATTTCCCCTACATAGGAGGAAGGAGTGGAGTCGATGACGCTCCGCACCTGGCTTGTTAGGAGAAGGGCTAAACCACGGGTTTTAGCCAGCTGACATAGGTATGCGAGCATCCTGTTAAGCTCCCTGTTCAAGGTAAAGACTTCATCCCCCTGCGCAAGCTCAACCCTGTAAAGGGAGGTCACCGTGTCTACAACTGCTAAAACCGTGTTCCCAGCCACGTAGCGTTCTAACCTCTCAACGAGTAGAATAAGGTTTTGGAAATCCTCTGGGGTGAACACGATGATAAGAGGTGAGACACGGTCGAGGTCCACACCCGCGACCTGGGAAAGCCTCGTTACGGAAAGGGTTCCATCAGCGTCTACGTATAAGGTCTTCAACCCCTTCCTAGCACATTCAACCGCGCACTGCATAGCCAGGCAAGTCTTACCCGTCTCAGCCTCACCGTAGACTAGGGATAATAGGCCCCGTGGGAAGCCCCCGCCGATTAACCTATCTATACTTGCACAGCCCGTTGGAACCCTGTCCCCTATGCCAGATTCAACCATTCCCTTCGATAAACAAGACTCATACAGGAGATTAAAGCTTACGCACAGCACAGGTTATCTATCGTCTACGGAATCCATGAGTATACAAATCTAGGGTCGCTGTTAAATCAGCATCTCTTTTTGGAATACTTATCAATCAACCGTATTTTTTACTAGAGTGTAAAATAAGATAAATGGAAAAAGAAATGGACCCATACAGGCGAGTTTCGTGGATTCACCTACTGGCAGAAGATTACATTTACGGGCATTCTTTACCCCCCCGCAAAGCAAAAATGTTATAGAATTCTTTGAAAGAAAGATGACTTAAAAGCCTGAAAGAGTGGAGGGATACGAATTTACAGAATTTAGGCAGGGTGCCTTTGAACTATTACAAAGAAGTACTAAGTTAAGATCGTGGTTGATGAATTGCGAACCTAATGGAGAAATTTAGGTGATTGATACGCTGGAGGATTCTATCCCGCCGTTAGACGATCAAACGACCAAGATAAGACGCCTTATTACGAGTCTTGAGTTATGCCACCATAAGGCTGAAAGACATGTTGAAGTGATTATTGAAGCAATAGGGTCGGGTGGTACATCCAAGGGACCTGGAACGCGGCCGCCTAGACAAAGACATCCCATCGAAGATTTATGGCAGAATTGTTACGATGTACTTTCAAAGTGGTGTTCAGGTTCTACTGATGAAGCCGTACATCTTGATGTCGGGGGGGTACAAGCTAGCGAGCTAATGGCCTTTATTGGAGACCCTACACCCCTAAAGGTCTGGCAAGTTCAACGCATAATGGACAAAGTCAGGTCATTCCTAGAACCATCCTTCCGGTACGTCGAAATGGTGGAATATGGCGAACATTACAGAGAGCATACAGAATTTCGCGACCTCACGATGCGAACTCTAATCCATGGTACCAAGGATGGAAAGGATGCGGAAATAACACTGGCAAGTGCCATAGACCACCTTGAACCATGTCACTGGAATTTCGTAGGGAACCTCGTCATCGTCCTTAATGCCATTGGAGGGGATCTTTTCCCAAAGGAGCCTTTTGCTGCTTGTGGGCGTAACATTAAATTGACTCCCATTCGCGACAGAATGAAGATTGTCTCGAATACCCTTAAAGCCTTCTGTGAAGGACGAGATGTATCGAAGGACGTTGATGTCAATATCCTTCGTATACTAGGACAGAAGACACCTGTGAAGTGTTGTCTAGCAGCCTCCTTAAACAAAACCATAAGGTCACAGTTGGGCTTTTAGGATCTTAGAGAGAAATATGGGATTTAAGGGAGACATCGTCAAAGCTCTTACATAAACTTTTATTAATGGATCGAAGCTCCATAGGGATTGTGGGTTAACCCTTCAAGTGACGCTTACCTTGTATGGTCTCTGTGTAGGGGGAAGGGGTAACGGTTTACGTTAAGAGAGTGGAGCTTCAGGGCTTCAAATCCTTTGGGGCGAGGAAGGTTACGTTAAACTTTGACAGGGGCTTCACAGTCGTCACAGGTCCAAACGGTTCGGGTAAGAGTAACGTGATCGACGCCATCAGGTTTGCTTTAGGGGAAACCAGCCCAAGAGCATTAAGGGCTGACAAGTTCTCCGATGTGATCTCGGATAGAATCCCACCAGAGAGTAAGAGACAGACTTTGGTTAGGCTTTATCTCGATAACGTGGACAGGGAGATCCCTGTAGACACCGACACAGTCATTGTTTCAAGAACGGTAAACGTCGCTGGGGAGAGCGTTTACAGACTGAACGGTAAACGTGCTTCAAGGACGAGCATAAACGATGCCCTAGGTGTAGCCGGGCTTAGATCAGCGGGTGTAAACATCATCATGCAGGGGGCTGTGACGAGGCTTTCAGACCTCGCCCCAGAGGAGAGGAGACGTGTTATCGAAGACATCGTTGGAATATCCCAGTATGATCTGAAAAAGGCTGAGGCCCAAGGGGAACTCCACCGCGCCGACATAAACCTCAGAATCGCTGAGGCACGTATCGCTGAGGTTCGAAGCCGGATGGAGAACCTTGAAAAGGAGAGAAACGATGCCTTAAGGTTCAACTTCTTAAAGAAGGAGGTTGACTACCTTAACGCTGTCCTCCTGTCCTACAAGATTCAATGCAACGCTAAAGAAACGGAGAACCTTTCAGAGGAGTTAAACATTCTCCGAAGGGGAGCTGAGGACCTTACACACTTAAGGGAAGAGTTGAGGCAGAGCAGGAGCAAGGTTGAGGCGGAGTGGAGGAGGTTTGATGAAGATATCGTTAATAAGGGTGGGGGAAGGCTTGTCGAGGTTCAAACCCTGATAGGGGACATCAACGCAAAAGCCGCTGGTTTAGAGGGGCAGCTACAGTCGAATAGGTTGAATGTTCAAGGGCTTCTCAAACTGAGACGGGAAAGGGTTAACCACGTAGAAAACCTTAAGGCAACGCTCAAGGAGGCTTCTGAAAACCTTAGAACCGTTAAACGGCAGAGAGATAAAGCCTCGGCTTCACTTGAAGAGAAACGGGAACGCTACAACACGGTGTCATCGAAGCTGAGGGAGCTTAGACAGCAACTTCAGACAGGTTCGGCTGAGCTTGAAGCCATCGAGGGGGAGATCGTGAAGCTAGGCAGGGAACTCGTTAGACTAGACGCTGAGGTGAAGGGCGGCGAAGCTAAGGCTAGCATCCTCAACCGTAACCTCAGAGGGAGTGAAGCTAGGAGGAAGAGCCTCATCCAGATCCTGGACAACCTTAAGAAGCACCTGGATGAGCTTGCCGCGATGAAGGATGAGGAAGAGAAGAGCGTCACCGCTACGTTGGAGCTTATAAAAAGAAGCTTGGAGAGGAGAAAAGTCCTCGACGCCGAAGTTTCAAGCGCCCACATGGTTGCAGAGAGAGCGAGGAGAACGGTTTCAGATTTTGAAACCCAGCTTAGCTTCGCTGAAAACGTGGCTACAGAAGATAGGGCTTTAATAAAGATCGAGGAAATGGGGGAAGCCCTGGCGATTCCAGGGATCTACGGGAGGCTAAGGGAACTCGTAAAGCTGACTCCATCCTATAGGAACGCCCTCGAAGCCACGGCGGGGGGATGGATGAAAGCCCTCGTTGTTAAGGATCTAGAGACGGCGAGGCGGTGTGTTGAAAGCCTCAAGAGGACGAAGCTTGGGAGGATTAAAATCATACCCCTCGAAGACCTGCGTAAACTTAAACCCATAACTCCCCCGGAGGTTAAGGGAATAGCCGGCGTCGCCGCCTCATTCGTGAAGTGTAACCAAATGTTCCGACCGGCTGTGAGGTTCATCTTCGGAGACACGTTGATCGCCGCTGATGAAAACGCTGCATTCGCTGCTTCAAGGAAAGGGTATAGAACCGTAACGGCGGAGGGTGACCTCTACGAGGCTGGAGGGGTTATGGAAAGCGGGTACTACAGGGTATCCATAGACATCTCCCAGCTTATCCCAAGCGATGAGCACGTTTCAAGCCTCAACGAGGCAGTTGCCAGGCTTGAAGACATACTCAAACAGAGGGAGCGGAGCATAAAGGCTGTAGACGAGGAGATAGGGAGACTTAGGGAAGAGCTTGTTCGAAGGGAAGCCACGGTGGAGAGGTTTAAACAGGAGATCGCTGGGATGGCGCGGAGCATTGAAAGAGTTCAGGGAAACCTCAACCAGCTAAGTACACGCATCGATGAGTTAAACAAGGAGCGTGAAAGCGAGGTAGACTTCTTGGAGAAGGGTAGGGGGGAAAGGACAGGGATATTGAAGCAGATCGCCGAGCTGGAGAGGAGGAGCGCCTCCATAAGGTCCACTGTTAAACCCTCAGCTGTAACCGAGGTTGAATCGAAGACGGTTGAGCTTATAAACGAGGTTAACCTCACCCAGCAGGAGTTAACGAAGCTTGACAGCGACTTTACATCTCTTCAGTCAAGGATCGAAGCCACTTTATCACCTGAGCTTGAGAAGGCTGAGAGGGACCTCCGCAACTTAGACGGTCAGATCGAGTACTTCAACAAAGGCATAGAGGAAGCCGGCACATCGCTGGAAGACCTGAGAAGCCAGCTACAGGATATGGGGAAGCTTAAGGAAGAGCTTTCCCAGTCCCTGTCAACGGTTAAGGATGAGACGAGGAAGTTCCAAGAGGAGCTAAGCATCATAGACGCGAGGGCCGGTGACGTAGATACTAAGTGGGAGCCTCTGAATAACCGCCTACGTCAAATCGAGTTAGAAGCCCAGTCTAAGGCCGCTGAGAAGGGGTTCCTAGAAGCGGACCTCCAGAGGCTTGGCTTCCAATCACCGCTTGACGTCGAGGAAACCCAGGTGAAGGAGGGCGGGGACCTTGTTGAAAGGCTTAGAACAGAGTTAACGCAGCTTGGTTCCATAAACCAGCTTGCGATAACACAGTACACTGAGCAGAAGGATAATTATAAGCAATTATCCATTAGGCTCAGTCAACTGGAGCAGGAGAAGCTCTCCATACTCAGGTTTATGGAAGAGATTGAAAGGGATAAGCGCCGTGTCTTCCTAGACATCTACAACAAGGTTAACGACCAGTTCAGCTTCTTCTTCTCCAAGCTCACCGGAGGGGGGAAAGGGTGGCTTCAACTCCAAAACCTCGAAGAACCCTTCGCCGCAGGCGTCGACCTCTTCGCTGAGTTCCCTGGGAAGGCTTCAAGGCTCATAAGCTCAGCTAGTGGAGGGGAGAAATCCGTAGCCGCCTTATCGTTTCTCTTCGCCATCAGTCAACTTCAACCAGCTCCCTTCTACCTCCTCGACGAAGTTGATGCGCATCTTGACCCCGTTCACGTGGAGCGTTTAGCCGATCTAGTGAAGGACTTCGCTAAGGACCGGCAGTTTATCGTTGTGAGTTTGAAGGAGACGATTCTAGATAGGGCTGATAGGGTTTACGGTGTTTTCGCTCAGGACGGTGCATCCCGCGTGGTCTCCCCAGTCTTCCCCAAGTGATTAGACTTCTCGTACCCTGTGATTTCAAGGATTACCGGTGCAGGATTCACATAGTGATTATTAACTAGAAAATTTTAAAAGCCTTTCCAAAGATTAGATTTGAGAATAATGGAGCTTCCCCAGTCTAGCCAGACACCTCAAAGACCCTTCTGGGTTAAACAGCCATGGGTCATACTCTTCGACCCAACGCGACTGGGAAGTATAAGGCCTTGGGACATCGACCTATCCTTTCTCCTGACCTCTTTTCTATCAGAGATGAAAAAATTCGGTTTCATCAACTTCTCAATCACAGGCATCGCCCTCCTATCCTCAACGTCGATCTACAGGATGAAATCAGAACTCGTCTTGAAACTTGAGGAGCCGCCGCAGCCGCCTCAGGAGAAGCCTGCCTATCAGGGACCCATCGCAGCCCTTCACCTACCTTTCAGGTATGAGTACGCTTCGTTGACCATGGAAGACCTTATAACCGCCATAAGGGACATTCTTGTAGGGATCCCTGGGGAAGCCCAAGCTAGAACCGTTATTCAACCAATACCTGAAACCCTCACTCCCTTCCCCCTGCCAACCCTAGACCCCTTCATGGTACAGATTGAGGAACAGATCCAGCTTCTACACACCAAGCTCGTCGACTTACTGACAACTGAAAGCCTTGTTCCATACTCGAAGGTTGTGGCTGGGATGGAGAGAAGGGTGGCGATCCAGACATTCATCGCCCTGCTCTTCCTCGCCTCTCAGAAAAAAATCTCTTTATGGCAGGAGGAGGGAGTCGAAGAGATCTATATTTCCATGCCTGCGGAGGTTGTTACATGAGCCAAACGGAGGGTGTTCCAGAAGAGGATGAGAAAACCAAGTTGGCTTTAGTCGAGGCAGCCCTCTACGCCGCTGGAAGACCCTTAGAGCTTGAAACCCTATGCTCAGTAACCGGTATAACCTCCAAGAAGAGAGTCTACGAGCTTGCGAGAAAAGTTCTAGACAATTATAGAGGAAGGGATGGAGCCTTGGAGCTCCTAGAGCTTTCAGATAGACGCTTCGTCCTCCAAATCAAAACCGTCTACGTCCCAAACATCAGGAGGTTATCCATAAAACCCCTCCTCACAGAGGGCCCATTGAAGACCCTTTCATTCATCGTCCTCAACCAACCAGTCACGCAGTCAGATGTAGCCTTGGTACGCGGCGGTCAGGTGTACGAACATGTGAAGCACCTCGCAAAGATGGGGCTGATAACTTCAGAGCCTCTTGGGAAGACGAGACTACTCAGAACCACGGAAACCTTCGCAGACTACTTCAACCTAAGTCACGATATGAAGACCTTGAAGAAGCAGTTTAAAGCCTTAGTAGAAGCTATATCTCCGGAAAGCGGACCGACCGCGCAGAAATAGTTCAGGCTTCTTCCACAAACGACTGAAATACAGGGATAACCGATTTCTACCTCATAATGCTAAACGTTTAAGGGTATCCGGGTTTCGGGTATTTCCCGAGTTTAAACCCTGTCTCAAGCATTGTGAGGAGGTTCTCAGGCTTGACACCGTGATGGATTGAATGGCTGGAGGTGAGTACATATCCTCCGCTTGGTCCCCCTTCACGGAGACATCGCTTAGTCTCCGCAACGACCTCTGACCTTTTTCCGTAAGGCAGGATGTGGACACCGTCAACGTTTCCAAGGAGGCAGACACGGTCACCATACTTCTTCTTCACCTCGCCTAGGTTCATTCCGCTCGTCGTATCCAAGGGATTTAAACCGTCTAAGCCACATTCCAAGAGCAGAGGAAGTAGAGGCATCACGTTTCCATCCGTGTGCTGAACATGGTATCCGCCTCTCCTATGCGTAGCTTCAATCACAGACTTAAGCGCTGGTGCAACGAACTCCTTAAAATGCGCTACGGAGATGAAGGGCCCAGTTTTATTCGCGTAATCGGAGGCATCTAAGAGGCCATCCGAACCCGCGTCTAGGATCGCTTGGCCTAGGGCTACAGCCCACCTCACCTTAGCTGATATCAGCCTCTTCATCTCAGCTGGGTAACGGTAAAACCAGACGAGCCTCGCAGCGTCGTAAGGTATCCATTGGGGATCTACGTTGCAGAGGATGAGGCCTCCATCTCCTACTTGCTCAGCGACCTGTTTAAGTACTTGAAGGGGGTCGGAGTCGATTGTTTCAAGAGCTGCCTCCGCTTCTCCGACCTCACATCTCAACAGCTCCAGGGTTGGTTGAGGCCTCTCCTTAAGCCAAAGCCCACCTGCCACAGGGTGAAGCCTGTATAGTTTACTGTCTACATCCCATAAGTCCTCCCCAGCCCTCCGAACCCTAGTCCTACGCGTGAAGCTTGGAGGGATAACGCGGACGAAGTCAAACCTGAGGATATCGTGAAGAAGCTCCACGTGGTCCTTGACAACCCTTTCCTTAAGTTCATCAAGCTTCCCAGCAGCGGCAAGTTCCAGCGATGCCTTAGTGTTTCTGTAGACAGGTTCCCTTCGGAGAAAGACCTGAGCCACGGGAGGGTCGACGCCGATGTCGCCTACAGGCACTGTATCTGGCTCTTCCAATGCTAAAGCAGAGACCATCCTTTCCCTCGACGGCTTCCTCATAGCTTGTAGGCTCATACCAGCTGGATCTACGGCTTAACTTTTATAATTGATCCACACCCTGATGCACTTCACGTAAGCAGTCTCAGGAGGTGTTAATTCGCTTATTGAATGCGTTTACCCTAAAGTTATCCCTTATCCGTGATGGGTGAAAGGTTTCAATTCTCCATATGTATTTTTAAAAGACCTGTGAAAACGCGCGTTTAAGCCTCGGAGATACGGCTGTGAAGCTTTGCTAAGGCTTAAATGCGACCTCATTGAGAAACGAGGTCATGATCGTTGACGTTCACACCCATGCTTGGACAGATAAGCACATCACAGACCGTGTGAGAGAAGCCGTATTATCCGCTAGAGGCGAGTGGCTATCTGAGTTTAAAAGGAACTTGGAAAACCTAACTTGGGAGAAGCATTATAAGGCTATGGGAAAGGTGGATAAAGCCATTGTTTTCTGCTGGCCCAACGTTATAGATGTTCCCAACGATGAGTTAGCAGGATACGTGAACGCTCATGTGGATAAAGTCATTGGTTTTGCATCCGTTAACCCATTCAATGAGCAGGCGGCAGCGGAAATAAGGAGGTGTGTGGAGGAGCTTGGGCTGAAGGGGATTAAGCTTTACCCGATAACGCAGAGATTCTACCCGGATGATAGCGTGGTTTACTCGATCGCTGAGGTTGCTCAGGAACTTCAGATCCCTATCCTTTGGCATTTAAGCCCTGTGTTCTTAAGTGATGCTCCCTTAAAGTACAGTGCGCCTAAGCGCGTAGATGAGTTAGCCATCGCTTTCCCAGAGTTAAAGATGATCATCGCTCATCTGGGCTTTCCCTGGGAGATAGAAGTCTTAGCTGTGATAAGGAAGCAGCCAAACGTGTACGCAGATATCTCCGGAATCTGTATGCAGCACTGGAGATTCTACAACGTAATGGTTTCCGCGGTTGATTACGGCGTAACCGATAAACTGCTGTTTGGCTCAGATTGGCCTCTGATTACCTTCGAGGCAACGGTTGAGGCGTTGAGGAAGCTAAACATCTACACTCAGAACACGAACTTGCCCGAGGTCCCAGACCAAGTTATTAAAGCAATATTGGAAGAGAACGCTTCAAAGACTTTAAATCTAAAGTAACATTCCACGTTGCTAATTTAAAGAATCCCTCGTATCCTTATCTGGTTAACCTCAGAAACGTTTTTTAAACTTGATCAAAGGCTCGGGGAGCCCGGTTCTTCAAGGCATTGGACCATGTATCTATGTGAGATCGTTCGCTTCAACACTGGGTCGTGGACTTCGAAGCTGAAGCCCGACGGGAACACCAAACCCTTAATCGAGTGTTGGAACTGATAGATTTCGGGGGGAACTGTTGGAAGCGTGCCATAAGTACCCCCGAAGAAGACTACGCCGTTTTCTTTCAGCCATGGATTCGTCTGGAAATGATATTCTAGGTCAACCAAGGTTGAAAGCGGGAAGTCTTGGTATGGGATCCTTTTCCCGCCCACGGTTACATAGCTTCTTAAATTCAGCCCGTCCCAATGGTCCTCGATGTCTTCATACAACCATGCATCCTTCGCCACCACGGCTGGAACCATCTGCTTCGACTTAGCGATGTCATAGACCTTCCCCAAAGCCTCCGTCCACATGGTCTCAAGAGACCGGTCGTTGTGGTCGCTGCCGACGGAGATTAAAACCTCATCGTTATCTACGACTGCGACGACCTCAACTTCGCCGGATGTTTGCCGCCCCTGAACCTCTATAACCTCCTCATCGGTGAGGAGGTAGCGGCTTTTCATACAGATGTTGGGGTTACCGTGTACAGCGTAGCCTTCAAAGCGTTTCTCATCCAAGCTTTTCCGCGTAGCCTCGATGTCCCGACTGCAGTGGCGTCCAAAGCACAGCTTCTTTACACCTACGGCTCTGCGGGAGATGAAGCCATCCCGCGTGTAAACGTTGAATTCAAGGATATTTTCCGTCAGCTTCATAGACCATACTCCTTGAGGCTTGCAAAGTGAAGCCATCGAGATCCTTGGTTTAAGCTTTTAGGTTCTCCGAGGGTTAACGTTACAGGTGCCGTGAACGCTCTTGGAAGGCGTTCACATCCCCAAACTTCGGCTGCTTTCACACTTCCATTACATGGTAGGCTTTGGCTGAGGTGTTCAACTGATATCTGGAAGCTTGAAGGCTCTCTTCGCCAAGCCTTCCACGATTTCCCCGCATAACGCCCAGTATATTGTGCAGTTCAGTACGCCTGTTGTCGCGCCGAACCCGATCTTCAAGCCTTGAGTTAGAGCCCCGTCACCCATTGGTGCTTGGGTGTTTATGAACACATCCACGACTTCAGGTAGGCTTTTCCCCCCCGCGTGCCGTATGTAAACCTCGTTCCGATGCTTATCCATGGCGGCGCCTATGCCTACCACTGTGGCGCCTCGTTTTTTCAACTCTAAAGCCCATTCTATAAAACCCTCAGACACGTCGAACTGGTCGCCGAAGACGACTAGGTCGCCTTTGCGTACCCAATCGACTCCTTGAAGCGGCTTGAAGACGTTCGGCCTTGCCTCACGTCCAACCCTGACTTCAAGACCAGGCATATGCCCGATATCTGTATGCCAGCAGGTTCCACCAGAGGCAAGCGTTTCAACCGCTAATTCAGCTACTTTCTCGATTTTCCAACCTTCCTCCATCAGAACCTTACGCAACTCGTTCCTAACGTAGGTAAGGTATTCCAATCCAAGTCCCATTGTTTTCACCCCTTCCTCTAGTAACCTGTTCTCAGAAACTCATCACGCATCCTTGTGTTCCACTCAACGTTTCCAACCCTGTAGACGCTTTTGTAAATATGCGCTTCCTTACCCCTCCGCCTTAGCTCGTCCACGACCTCCGCGCATACAGCCCACATGATGGCTGCGTTGGTTACGCCGGTGGTTGGACATATCCTACGAACGTAGCCTTCGACTTCCAAACATCCATCGCCTGATTCAGCGTAGTCGTCAACCGCTAAGTCAACCTTTTCCTGAAGGTTTTCAGAGGCGTCGGACGGGTTGTTGAACGGTAGAACAGCCATCGTTTTTACTCCCTTGGCCTTTGCCTTTTCAACGAAGACGGTGTCTGAAGGATCGTTGTTCTTAACGGCGCTTACCGCTAACACGTCGCCTTTTTGGATCGTGGAGGGATCCGGTTCCGTTAGGAGCTGAGTCATTAGAAGCCCTCCAGCGCGGCCTACGACCTCGGAGGAAACCGCCTTTCCCTTGTCGTAGACCCAGAACTTGCCCCCGGTTAACGCGGCGTCAACGATCATCTCCGCCGCCTTTACAATCATGTCAGCTTGCTCTTTAGATAACTTGCGTAGGATGACGTCGATTCTATCAAAATATTGCTTCGAAAGCATATATCAACACCGCATAACTTAGTAACTCTTACAGCCAATTAAGCTATTCGGTTACTGTAAATTCTTTGCAGAAAGGTCTAGACGGTGTTTAAGCCTTAGGTAAGATTCTTGTGCCTCTGAACATTTTGGAACCCATCACTCATCCTTAGCTAGCGAGGATTCGCTGTGAATACCTTCTTCACATTCCCCCATTCACTCTATGAACTCAACCTCATCTACGATGCCGTCAGAATCTAGGTCTATGCCTTGAACAACCTTTGCGATAACGTTTGGGTTGATGGAATTCCCCTTCATAACATCCTTAACGTGCTTTACGAAGGCTAGTACAGATGCCTTCGTTCCCCTAAAGCCCTTCCCAGCTAGGATAAGTACCTCCCTACCCTCATGGAAAGGGCTTGGAACCCTAGCGATTGCCCCAATGTGTTTCTCCCTGTACGTTGTCTTTGAAATACTCGAAACGATGCTCCATTCGAGGAGTTCATCCGAGTAGTCGAAGTAAACCGGTAAAACCTTGTTAATCCTATCAGAGATGATGTTCGCCTTAGGACCGCCTATGATCAGCATATTCCTCTCCAAGTCATCTCCCCTAATCTGCGTATCCAGTTTATAGCATGGAATCGTTAGGGTGTTTAAGAACTGTCCTAGGAAGAGGCATAAGTCGATGGCGCAGTAACCGTCTGAAGCCGGTGCTTTATACCTACCATGGGGGTCGGGGCTTCCCACCACGATGATGGAGTTGAGCCTCCCATCTTGGATAAAGGGTTTGAGAAACTTAACCTCAGCGGCTCTCGACCTCACATCTTTTATGGGGGTTTTCTCAAACAGCTTGAATGAAACAACGGATGAGATGGGCGAGTATATCTTAGCTAGGGCTCCACCCCTTGCCTCGGTTCTCACAACTTTTATTAAACCAAGTTTTTCGAGCTTCCGCGCGTGGTAGTAAACCCTCTGTTCATGCTCCCTTATTTTCCTCGCCAAATCCATGACGCACATGGGTTCCTCAGACAACTCCTTTAAAATCCTTAGGGCTGTCGAGTTGGAGATAGCGTTTAAAAGCTGGGGTTGATTGACGAGCAACGATTCATAAGCCCTTTGTCCGTCAGCTGTCTCTTCTACGAGGAAGACCATGCGTTTTTAACTCGACTTAAACGTTATAAATTTTTTCATAACGTCCATGACTCTAAACGCTTCCCAACGGTGATGAGGATTTTTTAAGGCTACACACGGCTCTTCAAGGAGACTTATATGTGAATAGCGCGTAGAATTCGGCTCCGTGGTCAGGGCTTATGACGGGAATAGACCTAAGAAAGGTTTCAGTGAAGCCGATGAGAGAGGAGCAGGTACAAGAAGTGGCGCGCATCGGCTCCCTCTGCTTCAGTGGTTTAAGGAATCCTGAAGGGGGGAAGAGGTGGATTGAATGCAACTTCCATGCCTACCCAAGGATGCAGTACTTCGTAGCCATGTGTGGAGGGGTGGTGTTAGGTTACATCCTTTGGATGGAGAAGGGTGGGTTCAGGGAGCAGGCAGTTTTGGAGCTTGAACAGATAGGCGTTCTCAAAGACTACAGAGGAAATGGGATTGGTACAAAGTTGGTTAAAGATTCCTTTGAGGAGATGAAGCGGTGTATTAAGGCAAGGGGTTCCGAGCTGAAGCTCGTCGAGGTCTCCACAGGGACGGAGAACGATGCTCAGAAACTCTATGCGAAAACCCTAGGCGCTAAACCAGAGTGCGTTATAAAAGACCTCTACAGGGAGGACGAGGTCTTGATGATCGCGAGGTTTCAAGAATAATTTCACATGGTATCTATGCGCTAAATCATGCATTTATCTGTTAACTTACTCCCCTAAGAGGATGCACCCTTGACAAACCACGCATTCCTGCAAGGAGTATAACTGTGAGCGGGGGATCACATTCTTCCAGGTGTGTCTATGCCTAACACCTTCATAGCGTTTCTTAAAGTTATCCTCACAGCGCTCACAAGAGCCAGCCGGGCATCTTTAAGCACCGTGTTTTCCGCCTTGAGAACGGGAAGCTTATCGTAGAACGTGTTGAAGAGGTTGGCTAGGTTGTTGGCGTAATCAGCCACCAGATACGGTAGCAACTTGTCCGCCGCTTCCATGAGGACCTCAGGAAGCCACGCAACCCTGAGTAGAAGCCCCTGCTCCACATCATCCTTTAAGGCTTCCACACGTGTTCCTTCTAGGCTGAGCCCTGTTTTCCCCGCCTTCTTGAGAATGTTGCAGGCTCTTGCGTGAGCGTACTGGATAAAGGGGGCGCTGTTCCGTTCAAAGTCTAGAACCCGGTCCCATGTGAAGACAACCTCCTTTATAGGCTCCACGGATACCATGGCGTACTTCACCGCACCGATACCGACAACACCTGCGATGGCTCTCTTCTCCTCATCAAGTAAATGCGGTGAACGTTTAACAACCTCTTCGAAGGCTTTGCTCACAGCCTCATCCAATACGTTGTCCAAGGTGATGTACCTGCCTCGACGACTCGACATCCTTAAACCCGGGAACCTTACAAACCCGTAGGCGAAGTGGTGTTGCCGCGCGGCCATTCCCTTCAAGCCTAGAATGCAGAGTGCGATTCGTAACTGCAGCTGAGCTAACTTCTGGTCTGCCCCGACGACGTTAACCACCATATCCGCGTCTTCAAGCTTCTTGAGGCTGTAGGCAATATCCCGCGCCGTGTACAGCGTTGTTCCATCCGCTCTCGTTAAGGTTAGGGAGGGGACCGTGTACCTTTCAGGCAGCCCTAGAGACTCCCTTAAATCTAGGTAAGTCACAGCTTTCTCCGCGTCTAATTCGAGGGCTCCTTCAACAATGGAAACGTAGGGCGTTGCCTTAAGCTTCCTGATAACCTCACCAACCTTTCCCGTCCAGGTAAACTCGCTTTCCCAGTCCCAGCCATCGAACTTCACATCCACTCTGTTGAAGGTTTCCCTAAAGCCTTCCAAGCAGAGCTCCGCGACTTCCTTGACAAGTTTTTTAGCGTACTCCCTCCCCGCTTCATAATCCCTGTTTAACCCCGCCACAGCAGCCTCAGGGTCTGATTCCTTCTCCACCTCAGAGAGAAGCGTGTTAAAAAGCTCAGGATATCTCGCTTGAACCTCGGCTACGACGGCGACCCAGTCATCCAGCTCAGCCCTTAAGCGGCTAGCATTCTCTGTCTCCCCCAGTCCTTGAAGGTTTTCAATCCGTTTCCTAAGCCTCCGTGTTTCAAGGATACAGGACGTTACGGTGTACAGTACGCCGATGAAGACGTCGGGTTTCACGGTGGGCTTAGGTTTTCCAAGCTTCTCGTATCCGTAGGCGATTGTAGCCATCTGGCTTCCAACATCATCCACGTAGTAACGCCTTGAAACCGTATGCCCCCTGGCTTCGAGGAGCCTGGCAAGCGTATCTCCGAGAAAAGTATTCCTTGCATGCCCAATATCGATTGGATGTATCGGGTTTACACTCGTATGCTCAACGATGACTTTAAGCGGTCGGTCAACATTAACGGCGCCCCAAGCCTCACCCAGTTTAAACACAGCTTCTAAGACTGCGTTGAAGAGGTGGGGGCGGTTTACGTAGAAGTTAATGTAACCTGGCTCCGCAACTTTAACCCCTGCAGTGAATGTGGCGCTCGTCATGTCCATAGCGTTTACAATGTCCTCAGCCATTTTAAGGGGGTTTACCAGCCGCTGCCTCGCGAGACTGAGGCATAGGGATGAGCTGAGCTCCCCAAGTTCGGGAGACGGGGGTTTCTCAAGCACTATCTTGGCTTCCTCCAAACCCATAAGGCCCTTGTTTAAAGCCCTTCTAATAAGAACCTCGCATTCCTCGCGGAAGCCTCCCCAGGGGTTTTGCAGAGGCATACAACCGACCTTTTCTAAGGGATAATGGGAAGGAGGCTAAAAAACATGTTTCCCAATTAACGCCTTTAGTTAAAGTGTCCCCTTCACTTCCTCAAAACTTTGATAACCTTGATCGGTAGAGTCCTTTGAGTAAAGTGGTGAGATTGACGCGATGAGGTCCACGGTAGCTGAAGCCATTGTTAGAACGTTGGAGGCAGCGGGGGTAAAACTCATCTTCGGCTTACCAGGTTCACAGACATGTCCTATCTACGATGCTATCTACGCTTCAAAGATTAAGCATGTTTTAACGAGACATGAGGAAGCCGCGGCTTATATGGCAGACGCCTATGCCAAGATTACGGGTCAACACGGCATCTGCGATGGGACTGGAGGACCTGGGGCTACAAACCTCATCACAGGAATCGCGACGGCTTGGACAGACCGTACACCCGTGGTTGCATTCACAGGGCAGCAACCCCAACCGCAGCTCGGTAAGGGAGCCTTCCAAGAACTCGACCACGCAGCCGTTTTCAAACCCATCGTGAAGTGGAGTGTTATGTTGACTAAGCCTGAGCGCGCCGTTGAAGTTACGAGGAAAGCCTTAAGGATGGCTTTAACAGGTAGACCTGGACCTGTGCATCTTAACATTCCTGTAGACGTTCAGAGAGAACTCGTCGAGTTTGAAACAAAGCCGCTTCAAAAGATGCTTACGGGCAAGGTCGCTGCCGGGCGCAGGGATGTGGTTAGGAAAGCGGCCACTCACTTGGTCAAAGCTGAGAGACCGGTGATCGTGGCTGGTGGTGGAGCCCACTACTCAGGGCTCGGTGCATGCAAGGAGGTCCTTGCCTTAGCTGAGTATATCGGGGCTCCTGTCATCACAACCTTCAACGGAAGAGGCGTTATCCCCGAGGACCATCCATTGTCCGCTGGGAGGATGGGAGTTCACGCCCGCCGCTACGTTGACAGAGTTTTAGCTGAAGCTGACTTTATCCTGGCTGTGGGATGCCGCTTCGCAGCGTTAAGTACAAGGCATTGGACAGCCATCAGGGCTAGGACGAGGATGATTCAAGTAGACGTTAACCCTGATGAAATCGGGAAGAACTATCCTGTGGAGTTAGGAATCACCGGAGACGCTGAGGCTGTGCTTACGGGGATCCTCGCCGAGGTGAAAAGCCTATGCGGTTCGAGAAAATTCGAGGAGCTCCCTTGGCTTCTCTGGCTGAGTAGGGCGAAGGAAGAGTGGCTTAGCATCAATGAAGCTATCATGAACTCGGAGGCAACGCCATTGAAGCCTCAGCGGGTATGTAATGAAATCCGGCGTTTCTTCAGCCGTGGAACGGTGTTCACTGTGGACGCGGGGAATAACAAGATGTGGGCTTCCATGTTCCTCAACGTCTTTGAGCCGAAGACTTGGATTCAATCCGGTTCCTTTGGACCCATGGGGTATGGTCTCCCTGCAGCCATTGCCTGTAAACTCGCGAAGCCCGAGAAGGACATCGTAGCCGTAGCGGGGGATGGAGGTTTTGTCATGACGATGTATGAGCTCGCTACAGCTGTTCAACAGTGTACCCCCGTCACAGTTTGCATACTGAACGATAACGCGTTCGGGACTATAAGGCATCATCAAAAACGCTTCTACGGCGGGAGGCTCATATCCACGGAGCTAATTAACCCGGATTTTGTGAAATTAGCTGAGGCTTTCAAATGTTACGGTGAGCACGTTGAGAGACCCAGTGAAATAAGGAAAGCTTTTAAGAACGCTTCAAAGATGGTTAGGGATGGCGTCCCCGCTGTCATAGACTTCACCATAGATAGAGAAGAGCAGCTACCGTCTTGGACATGACTTATTTATAAACGTCTTTCCCGCCACGCCGCTACACCGCGTTTATATACACACGGATTCCACGTTAGGATTCGAGTTTATACCGCTGTAGACTAGGGGCTCGTCTGTGCTCGTTGGATGTCGAGGGGATACTCACGAGTGATTTTCAGAGAGAGGATCCCCACTGATGCGGTGATTTTCCCGGTTACCCGTATCGTATAGGGTGTTCGAAACCACAGGTTGGATGGGAGGTTGAAACTCCCTCTAAACGAGGCGTTTCCATGCGGTTGAATGCTTACACCTTGACCGCCGAGCGCACCGAGCTGAACGTCTTCATAGAAGACATCGGCGACCAGCGATTCGATGATGACCCGTGTATTGGTGGGGTTAGTAATAGTGACCTCGACGTTAACCTCGACAGCGGGTGGGACGAGGTAGAGCGTCTTCCCAGCCTTAACCTGCGCGGTTCTAACCGTTTCCGCTAAATCCGTGGTTAGGTCTATGTAGGTGTACAATATCCCTGAGATGATGAAGAGTGCCCCCGCGATGGCGAAAAGCACGCTTCGACGCATCGCTTAGCCTCCTCCTCAACTTTATTGTGATCGCATCATCGATTTATCGCTTTTCCTCCCGTGAAAGCTTGGTCTACGTACTCTAGGTTCAACCAGATCCTTAAGGTACGTTTATATTACCCAACCTAGGTTATGCGTGTGGTGTTGGGCATGAAGGGAAAGAACTATCGGAGGGTTGCGGGAAGACCTTACAGTAGGAAGGAGTATATACATGGGGCTCCCCCTCCGAAGATCAGCAAGTTCACCATGGGCGACCCAGGGGTAAGCTATGCGTATACAGCCTCATTGATAGCCTTAGCCAACGCTCAAATCCGCCACAACGCCCTCGAAGCGGCAAGGGTCGCCGCGAACAAGGTTCTTCAAGATAAGCTCGGTGAGAAGGGTTACTACTTAAAAGTGAACGTTTACCCCCATCAAGTTCTCAGGGAGCATAAGATGATGATGGGGCCTCACGCGGACAGGCTGTCTAAGGGTATGAAGAGAGCCTTCGGCGCACCAGTAGCTACCGCGGCGAGGGTGGAGAACGGGCAGGAGATTATAACCATCAAGGTTAACGAGGATGCGAAAGACCTAGTTAAGGAAGCCTTAAGGAGGGGTGCAAGTAAGATACCTATACCCTGCCGGTTTGAACTCCAAAGGGTTAGTGAAGTTAGTCTTCCAGCGTAGGTAAGAGGCTGTTTCCACCTGTTCAACCTTGAGGAAGAAGAGTTAGTGAAGAAAACGCGGGGAGCTGGAAGGGTTCTCATCCAAGCTCCCGAGGGTTTAAGAAGCCAAGCCCTATCCCTCGCGAGGTTATTGGAGAGAAGAGTTGGATCCTCGGTTTACATATCAGGTAACCCGTGCTTCGGAGCCTGTAACATAGCCTTAAAGGAGGCTGAAGCCTTAAACGCAGACCTTATCATCCACCTAGGACATACGGAACTCGTTCCCAACCCTGAACTCAAAGTCATTTACGTAGAGGCCAAGTCTAACGTGGATGTCTTAGGGGTCGCAGAGAAAAGCTTACCCTTGATGACCAAGTATGAACGGGTGGGTTTGATAACAACCTTGCAACACGTGCACAAACTCGATGATGTGAAGGGTTTCCTTGAGAAACACGGCAAGGTTGTACATATCGGTGATGTTTCGGGAAACCTAAAGTATCCTGGACAGGTAATCGGCTGCGATTACACAGCAGCCCAAACTGTTAAAGACGCGGTTGAAGTTTTCCTCTTCATCGGTGGAGGTTTATTCCACCCCCTAGGAGCTGCCTTAAAGACTGGAAAGCCTGTGATAACCGCAGACCCCTTCACAGGGCAGGCAAGGGACCTAGAGGAAGAGGTAAAAAAGGTTTTGAGGCAACGTTACGCAGCCATCGTTAAGGCGAGGGAAGCCAAAGTCTACAGCGTCATCCTAGGGCTTGAACCAGGGCAGATGAGGCTAAGGGAAGGGGAAGTCATGGTTGAAAAGCTGAGAAGGCAGGGGAAGGATGTCTTCCGCATATCTGTTAACATTGTCAGCCCAGACATACTTCAATCCTTCGAGGAAGTGGAGGTATTCATAAACATGGCATGCCCGCGATTAGCTGTGGACGGGGTTCAAGCCCTCGGGAAAGTTGTTTTAAACCCGGATGAAGCCCTTATCATGCTTGGTGAAAACACGTGGGAAGCCTATGTTAAGGAAGCTTATGCGACGCAAGGATCTTGAGAGACTTCTAGGCTCCTTGGAGATACATCCATCCCCTAAGAGCTACTTTGAACAGTATACACTCACTGAAACCGTAGCAGCACGGATACTCACACTCGCAGCTTACACATACGATGACATTGTTGCTAAAGTGGTCTATGACCTAGGCTGTGGAAGTGGGCGTTTAGCCATAGGCGCCGCCGTACTCGGCGCCGAACACGTTGTAGGCGTAGACATCGACCCAGTTGCTTTAGCAACGGCGAAACGCAACGCGGAGAAGGTGATGGTTAACCATATCATCGACTGGGTTGCAGCCGACATCCAAGCCTTAACTGGGAGCTGTGACACAGTTCTCCAAAACCCACCCTTCGGAGTGCAACGGCGGGGCGCTGACAGAGCCTTCCTAAGAAAGGCTTTAGGGTTGGGAAAGGTTGTTTACTCGCTTCATAAAAGCGAAACAGATGCCTTCATCAGAAGGTTTGTGAGAGGGCTTGGAGCCAGTATAACCACAACCTTCACAACCCAGATCGATATTCCAAGGATGTTTGAATTCCATAGGAAGCCGAAGTACCCTGTAGAGGTTCATCTTTACAGAATAGTTGCATGATAATAGCAAAGGAACGAAGGGACATTCCTTCGTCTCCCTGACCGTAGCCCGTGAAACCATACGCGCCTTTTAGCGGGAAGGTAAGCTTCCAGTGGATTCCTTTTGAGGAAATCGAGCTTTACCGTGACAGGTATCTGGTATGGCTACCCAATTCTTTATGAACGAGTAGAGGGGGTTAAAGAGTATAATCGCGTAGTAGTAGCCGCGTTACCGTAGGTTTCGAAGTCGAAGTCATAGAGGGCTTTAGGCTATCCCCTTCCTTTTTTCAACTGTTCCATACCTTAGACTCTAAGTTCCCTATTCCAGTTGAGCACTGAAAAGCTTTTATGAAGTATTAGGAACTATGATCGACCGTGTTCGAGGTTGAAGGTCGTAGAGATTACGTCTTCCGGTTATGAAGATGGTTTTAAAGCTGGCTTAGAGGTAAAGGGCAGGTGGAAAAGGGGGAGGTTAACGGACCCCGTTTATTGGGCGGGGTGGACGAGTTACAGCTATGCCTGTTGGCCCATTGAAAAGCGGAGAAAGGTAACACTCGAGGAAGTTCTTGGAAAACTTGGAAGCTGGACGAGGGATGCCGCTTTACGGTACGCTGAGAAGCTTCATCAAAAGAAGATGGCTACGCTCCCGAACCTCAAGACCTACCCTGAACTTGAGGGAATGGATGAGTACATCGACGGGTACGTGAAAGGCTACGCTGAAGCCGCGGGCATCGAACTTAAGGAAGTACTCTTGGAGAAGTATTGGAAGGAAATCATGTACTACGCTCAGGTCAATCGACCTCCATCTGAGGGTGTTGAAGCCTGCACGGAGATTATCTTCACGCGCACAGAGGATGGTCCGATATTTGGACGCGGCTGGGATGATTGGCCGGGATGGTATGAGGATGAAGCCTTCACTCCACCCTCTAAAAAGGTGGTGGAAGAGAAGCCTACCCTCATCAGATACAGAGGTAAAGGTTACAGCCGTGTAAGCGGGATTAACGAGAAGGGGTTCGCAGGCTTCGTAACAGGCGGAGGAGCCTTCTACGAGTACGAAGAACCCTCTCCAGAGATATTCCCCGTCGACGTTGGCGAGCTGATTCTCCGCTACTGCGCCACAGTTGAGGAAGCCGTGGAGATGCTGCAAAGGTATAGGCTCTTCTGGGGTCCATGCAACGCCGTTGTCTATGATGTCCATGGAAACGCCAGGGTTGTTGAAAAATCCCGTAGAAAAATGGCTGTAAGGGATTTAGATGACGCTGGAGTAGGCTTTTCAACCTACGCTGGATGCGAGAATGAAGACCTGAAAAAGCTCTGCGACACCGCATCTCCTCGCTTTAAGTACTACCGGAAACGCTACGATTGGATGCAACGTACTGTGAGTGAGGCGAAGGGAAACCTCTCCTTAGAGGTTGTATGGAAGATGCTGACGGGACATGCTCCCGGAGGAGCCATGTGTCAACACCATGACTCCCTGCCGCCAGGTCTCTGCATTGTCACCTTAGGTGTTTGGGCTGTACTCCTTAAGGAGGGAAGACGGCTCGTCCGGAACGCGTATAAGGAAGGGAAAGACTGGGTATATCCCTGCAGTGTTGAGCAAGTGGAGGTACACATCAAAGTTCCGGGAAAAACATGATTTCACGTTTATCAGTTTTACGGAATCCCGTTCCTATGCTATAACTCTGCTGTACCTAACAGCTTTAACTACATTTAACTGGTAGCTTATTTAACAGTAAAACGGCGGGGATAGGGTTTGGTTAAGGTCAGGTTTGGATGGGCTGCGCCGACCTTCGCTGGTGCCTATAACACACATTCCGATGTTCCCTGCTGGGAAAAAATCGACTATCCCAGTTTAAAGGAAACCGTTCTGCTCTGCGAGAGGCTTGGCTTCGACTCTGTTTGGCTCTGCGACCATGTGATCTCAGGTGTGAATAAGGAGATCCTTGAATGCTGGACCGTGCTTTCAGCTTTAGCTTCCGCTACTGAAAAGATTAGGCTTGGAACCCTCGTGCTCTGCAACACCTTCAGGTATCCCGCTATGCTTGCGAAGATGTCTGCCACATTCGACGTTGTATCGGGGGGGAGATTAGAGTTCGGGTATGGAGCTGGCTACATAAAGGAAAACGTGTCCTACGGGCTTCCCGTTGTGGAATCAGTGGCGCAGAGGATCCACATGATGGAAGAGGGATTAGAGATTATCAAGCGTATGTGGACTGAGGAGAAGCCCAGCTTCAAAGGTAGGTTTTACGAGGTGCGGGAAGCCCTCTGCGAGCCTAAACCCCTCCAGAAACCCCACCCACCAATATGGATAGGGGGAGGCGGCGAAAAACTTCTCTTGAAAGCAGTGGCAAAGTACGCGAACGGCTGGAACTGGGGAGGCTCTGTTGAGACCATGGTGAGAAAAATGGAGGCATTGCGCATGCATTGCCGTAAAACAAGTAGACAGTTCGATGAAATCGCTAAATCTTGGGATGGTCACGTTCTCATCGCGAAGGATCATTATGGTTTGAAGGCGATTCTCCGAAGGGTTGAAACCCTAAACTCTAACTACGTATTCAAAACCTGGGGTGAAGATAGAGCGTTAGAGGCTTTTAAAGCCACTAACCTCTATGGGACACCTGAAGAGGTTGTTGAGAGGATCTGGCGGTACGTGGACATTGGCATAAACCTTTTCACCGTTTGGTTCCTCGATTATCCCTCAGAGGAAGGCATAAAACTGTTCGCTGAGAAGGTTATGCCCCTTTTCTATTAAGGCTCCTCCAGTTCGCAGCGTTTCCCCTTAAAAATATTTATCGTGGAAGCCATGGGACACTAATAGATTTAAAACTTTTAAACGCTGTAATCTCTACGTTAGACTGCTGCAGGTTGGTGATGTTATTGGTGACCCACTTCAACATGGGGGAGGAAGCGTTTGACCTGAAGGGGCAGGGTGCTAAGTTGCTCTGGGGGTCTGTATACGAGGTGAAGTGTTCACCTGATGGCTCCCTTAATAAAGTCTCTCCTTACCACTATCACACTAAAAGAGAGTATGTGATCATCGGTATCACCGGAGAGATGCGGATCCTCGTTGAAAACGAGGTTCACATCGTAAAACCCCATGACCTCCTATTGATCAAACCGGGTGAGAAGCACATGGAGATCGATGTGGGTAGCAGGGACTTCAAGGTAATCATGTTAGGCTACGACCCCCCAGGCGAGGAGAGGATTCTCGTGCCGTATGAGGAAATCCCAGCGGATATTCGATCTATTGTCGAGGCGCAGCCCCTGCGCGCGCCCATACCGCGTCAGAGATAAGTTAAAAAATCAGGTAAAGCGCACTATCGGGAGTTCCCTTCCTTCAATAGAGCTGTGAATTTCCTTCTAGAAAATGTTTACAGGTTATAGGCTCCGGACGCCCAGTTCAGTAGGCTGTAGAAGATGTAGGTTTGGTACCAGTGGCTTTCATGGTGGTTCCTGTCCTCAAATCTGTAGGCTTCCTCAGATTCTACCTCAAGGTCTGAGCCTATGTAAACAACCCTCCTATTAGGGTCCTTAGAAACGACGAGGGCTGGTGTCCCTTCAATCCCGATGGCGGCTCCTTCCGATGGCTTTCCCCAAACGGCGAGGGCTTTACCCCAATCCTTCACCTTAACTCTGAAAGTCTTAAAGCCCTTCTCAGACTCGTATACAGTTCGTTTCCTCTTAGCCGGAGTTAAAAGCCGGTCTTCAGGCTCATTTGGAAACATTAAGTAGCGTATAGTCTTAGATTCGAGGCCCATTTCATCTAGGGTTACCGGGCAGTTCTCCCCTAGGAATGGCTGCCCCATCCATACCACGCCTCCTCCCATAGACACGAACTCATCTACCACTGGGCCATGCTTTTCAGGGTCCTGATTGACAAGCCATAGGGTCACGTATTCGCCTCTCTTGAGGCTTGACTTAGCCTCCTCTAAGTCATCTATGAAGTAGAGGTTCGGATAGGAGTGCATAATCATCGTATCCACACCTCTGGAGTGTACGTGGAAGCGGGTTGGAAAGACTCGGACCCGTAGGTTGCTGGATCCCTTAAAGCCTTGGAATGTCCAATCTATTGGAATGTCAACGTCTAACTGATCCCAGAACCTTATATGATAGTCTGGCGAAACCATGGAGATGGTTTCACTCCTCGTCTCTCCAGCTTCCATATCCATCTCGAACTCCGTCCTACCCATCTTCCAGCCTTCTGGAGGCTTGAGCGTGAACTTGACAGCTCCGGCTTTACTGTAGTTCTTAACTTCCAACCCGTAATCTGCTCTGATGTCGGGTGACTCAGCCATGGGAGGGATAAGCTTAAAACATATCTTATCCTTGGCTTGGAGGATAACTGGCCAAGAGGGCATAGCCTCCCCAAACTGCCTAAGAATCGGTGTGACAGCGTACCCCTTATCCTTATCAGCGAAGAGGGGTATAACCTTGAAAAGACGTAGGTTTTCCACATCGTTAACGTTGACTTCTCTGTACTCCCAGCCCTCTGGCAGGTGCAAGTCCATTGAGTACTCGGCTGTAACTATCTCATCAACCTTGGCTTCAACCTCGATTTCCTCACCGGGAACGAAGCCGTAATCCAAGGGGTGGGATACTGGAACATTGGACCTTGACTTGAAGCGGAGCTCAACGCGTGGGTAGAGGGATTCACCGATTACAATGATTCCCCAAACCGTGATCTCTGGAGTCTCAAACCTGATCCTACGACCTTCAACCTCAACCTCCAGAACCTTCGCATCGAATTTTGGGGCGGCGAAAGTAATTGTAGGAGGCCACTTCACTTTGAAGCCTGATAGGTCTACCTCCAGCATCACTTGTTTTATTGATTGAACATCGGGTTTTGTATTGAGGAGATGTATGATAAGCTCCTCTTTCCCGCTGGCTAAAACCCTTCGGTTCACTATGGTCCTTAGGTGTTCAGGGGCTTCGACCGACTTGACAACATCCTGTGAAACGTAGACATCGACGTATGGGCTGTATATGTAGTCGCTAAGCCTCCTAGAGAACTCTATGTACTCGTCTGAGGGGTTGCTGTGGCTGACATCGGTGCCTTTATTCGCCAGCGTTGTGGCGTATGAGAGGTTCTGGTAAGCCTCCTCAAAGGGAGTGTATGCGTGCCACCCCCACCAAGTTATGTTGCGGGCTTCCAAACTCCGCCGCCTCATCCTGCTGTAGAACTCATCCCATCTGGAGGGCTGACCTAGAGACTCACCCATAGCCGTCCAACCGAAGCGCCAACCCTCCTCATCCACGTACATGCGTGCGAGGTTGTTGGGGCAGACTACGAAGTTTGGATTCCTTTCCGAAAGCATGTGGGCGTCGGGATATCTTCCGAAGGCCTCGTCAAGGTGGATGAAGTCAAAGCCCACCCTCTGGGCGAACTCAAGCTGGCGCATCATCCACCTTGAGAAACTCATGTCGGGTATGAGCCTATCCTGCCAATCTGATGAGGGCCCTCTAGCACCCCAGTAACGCTCCATTTTACCATGCCAGTAGTGACCTGCGTACTCCCTCATGAAGTCATCTGTCCAATCCTCCTCAGAGTCAGGTAGCAAGGCGTAGGTGACGGCCATCATACCTCCGCTCAGGTATGTTCCAACCCGCTTGCCTTCGCCGTGAAAACCTTCGATCATCCTTACACCATCCACAGTAGGCCGGCAGTTACACCTATACCATAGACCTTCCTGGGTTTCAGGGAAACCCTTGAGAGCCCATTCCCTCCCAGACATGAAAACCACTCCTCTACGGGGGTCTAGAGATCCCGCAGCTTCCGCGCCCCACTGGACATCCGTGTAGTAATAGCGAAGCTCCTTAGCCCATGTTGGGAGTTTAAGTGCGATAACGGCTCCTTTCGCCCTGAGGAGGGCCTCCCTAGCTTGGAGTAGAAGCCCTTCTCTTTCTACATCGAATCCCAGATCATAGTTTTGAGCCCTACCCCAATACCCTCTTTCCCAACTCTTTGTACCCCTGTACTTTATGAGAAGACCCGTGGCTTTTTTCAAAGCGTCTCCAACATCTAAGGGGAAGTATCCCTGCATCCTAGCTCTTTCAACTTCCCTCTCAATGGCCTCCTTTAAACTCCAGAGATCGACTTCATCCATCCGAAACACCTTTCGAGGTTTCTCCACGTTAAAATATAAGTCTTTTTATGGTAAAGCGTTTAAACTGATGCTGTAATGATCTCCCTTCTCACCAACCTTCAACATAACCAAAACCTTCAAAGCCTCCTGCGAATTCAGCCTATCAACCATCTCTTCACAGGATAGAATCAATTGATTGGAGCTCGAAGACCAAGCGGAAAGGAAGAGGTGCTTTCCCCTACATTTTCTTGATGCGTGGCATGCAAGTGATTTCTCTGACTTCCAGCTCGAAGACCTTATCGGTTGGAGTAGATTTTAACACAACGGCGGTGTCAGCGCCTACATCTGTCCCAGCAATGGCTAAGACTTCCTCAAAGAGAGGGATTAATCCAGCGTCAGCGGCCATGAGGGTTATTTCCACGCAGACCTTCATCCCTTGGCCGAAGAAGTATAGTGTTCGAGCGATGATTTCGGTCGGAGGGAGCCCCCCGAAGTTTTTCTTTATGGCTGTATCCACGCTTCCCATGAGGGCGTGGGTGCCTGTGAGAACTTGAACGCGGCTTTTCCTAAGCTCTTCGAGCTTTGCGTGGTCGGGTGGTCCATAGTCTAGCCACCTCCCCGCATGTAAAGTTACAGCCACAATATTGGTGTTCATCCCTTCAAAGACACGCCTGACTTTCAAGGCTGTTTCTCCAGTGCTTGTGGCTACAACCACATGCCTTAAACCAAGCTCTGTAACCCTCTTCTTAGCCAACTCGATGCATTGATCCGTGTTCTCAGGACCGGGTTCCTCGAAGTAGTAGATTTCCTCCCTCAGCAACCGTCGTCACACTCTCTACTTATTATGTCTACGTGGCTTGCTTTAACTCATCCGTATGCGCTCGGATCTTCTTGATGGCTTCAATGATGAGGTTCATATCATCGAAGTCGCCAAGGAAGATTTTATGAGGGAAGCTGCAAGCTTCATGTTGGTAGATCCTTTCAGCCTCCGGGCAGTAGACCTTTCGATAGTCTAGGTCCTCACGGTGGAAGGGACATTTGCTCCAATCTGTCCTTTCGAATAGGGGGTTACGGTAGATCGGCTGCCCATGAGCTCCGACACCGCAGGGAACACCTTCAGCCTTCAGGGCTTCGATGAACCTATCTCTGGGTACTCCATCGAAGCTCTCTTCATGGTACTTGAAGTTCCAGTAGTAAAAGCACCATCGGGTAACCCTTGGGTCGCGGTTAATTGGTTCAACGCCTTCAACCTCCTTAAGTCCTTTAACGAGGTAAGCCGTGTTCCGTTCACGGGTTTCAACCTGCTCATCAAGCCTTGAAAGCTGGGTTAAGAGGATGGCTGCCTGAAACTCTGTCATGCGTAGGTTTGAGGCGATGCGGTGGAACTCGTAGAAAGGTCGCCCAGAGATACGCCCGATGTGCATGAAGGAGTAAGCCTTCTCAGCTAAATCTTGAGCGTTCGTTAAAACGATTCCGCCTTCCCCGCAGGTTAGCGTTTTCCCCATCTGGAAGCTGAAGGCTCCGAAATGCCCTATGGAGCCTACACGCCGTCCCCTCCACTCAGAGCCGTGGGCGTGGGCACAATCCTCTACAACGATTAGGTCGTGCTTAGAGGTAACCTCCATGATCCTATCCATGTCGCATGGATAACCTCCATTATGCACTGGGATGACTGCCTTCGTCTTATCCGTTATGGCTGCCTCAACGGCGTCCGGGCTGATGTTGTAGCTCGCCGGGTCGATGTCGGCAAACACAGGAACCGCGTTTACTAAGGCAACTGCGGTTGCCGTAGCCACAAACGTGAGGGCGGGGACGATAACCTCGTCCCCCGGACTTACACTAGCAGCCTTAAGAGCACATTCTAAAGCCTGCGTCCCGTTTGACACTGCTATACCGTATTTTGCGTGTTGATAAGCTGCGAAAGCGTCTTCAAACTGCCCAACCTTGGAATCGGAGGGTTTTTCATAGGCCCCACGCCACCACTTCCCGCTTCTTAAAACTTCCAACAGAGTCTTCTCATCTTTTTCATCAAAGATAGGCCAGGGTTTACCTAACTGGTTTTTTATAGTAGGTTCCCCACCGTTTATAGCTAACTTAACCAAGTTGATACTCCTCTGTTACAAAGGTTAAACGTGTTTTGTATTAAACGTTACCACTACATCTACCCGCTTTACTTAGGGGTTAGGTTAGAGCCGAACATTACCAATCAGATCTACGACCATGATTGCAGTGGTTGTACCTGTAGGGTTTAAATGTGGCTTTGCAGATAATAGACGGCTTGAAAGAGATGGGTTCCCATGGGCTTGGCTGGGAAGACGCGGGTGGGGCAGCTGGTGGTTCCTGGTGAAAGGCTTGGTGTAGTTGAAGAATTCTCGGTTGGTGAAGGCGTGTACGAGGTCGACGGCTCCATATATTCCGAGAGGGTTGGATTAACCCGCGTGGATTCAAGGGATAGAACCATCAATGTTCAACCGATCGACGATAAGCCTTGTCTTCCTAAAGTTGGGGATGTAGTTACCGCATACGTTGTTACTTCCCAGGATAAAGCAGCTTTCGTTGAGATCGTTAAGATCGATGATAAACCTTTAAACGCTCCATTCGAAGGAGTTGTCCACCTCTTAACGGTAGGTTTACGATACGTGAGAAGGGTTAACGAGGCATATAAGCCACGGGACGTGATAAGGGCGAGGGTAAGTAGCTTAAAGAACATGACATACCATCTTTCTACCATGGAAAGAAACCTTGGCGTCCTCCAAGCCTATTGTTCAATCTGCGGGATGCAATTAATGAGGGACAAGGGTATCCTAAGGTGTCAAAGCTGCGGCAACCTTGAGAAGAGGAAAATCGCTCAGGATTAGGGTGAAGTCGGGTTATTAATAGAAAGCTTGTTATGGAGGTTAGAACGTGAAGCTGAAGGTTTTGAAAAAGGCGGAGAATGAGCTGAGGATCGAGGTTGAGGGGGAGGGCCACACCTTCTGTAACGCCCTACAAGAAGCCCTCCTCAGAGACGAGGGAGTAGACTTCGCGGGTTACACGATCCCCCATCCTTTGGTCCTCACAGCCATATTCTACGTAAGGACGAAGGGTGGAGAAAAACCTGAGGAAGCCTTATTCAAGGCAGCCGAAAGGGTTGTAAAGGATGTTAGGGAGTTCAGGGAACTTTTCGAGAAAGCATATGAGGAACCGCGTAAGTAGGGGAACTAAAACTAACTGGTTGACGTCAGGAAGGGTTTCTTCCACGTATGAAAGATGATACCTTACCACGGATTTTCCTAGATAGAAATCTTGCAAGCTTCGGTGATGTGCTAGTGAATCTCATATACTCCCTTGCGGTAACGCGGAGGAAAGGGGTACCTGCAGGGGTTAAGGTGAGTAACAGGGTTTTAGCTGAAGCCATGAGGAGGGCTGGGTTGAGGGCTTTTCTACCTGGGAAGATTGATAGACGTTTTATAGGGAACTCGGCTGAAGCCCTCATCGCCTATGCTTGGCTTGGAAACCGCATCTCCTTAGACGAATGCGTGGAAGTTGTTGGTAAAAAGTTTGAAAACCCTGAGGACGCCTTAAAGGACCTTCTCCTAACGATTCTGGAAAAACTCGTTGAAAAATAGTGAAAGCACAAGGACTAAACCCTCGTGTTTCCGCGTCTAGAGTTTGAGAAGTTAAGTGATTACCATCATAATGTGTGTACGGGGAATGCGGTGAAGTGGTGAATCAGTAGCCTAAGTCTTAGTAGCCTAGTATTCCCGTGGCGGGAACACGTGTAAAATGGTTGAAGTCTTAGCTGAAGGAGTTAAAGAGTAGGAAAGACACACTGTTCAACTTTAACGTAGATGCGCCTAACTTATCTCTTCTAAGAGCAAAATTTCTGAACTCAGTGCCCTTTCTAAACGTATAAGAATGCCTTGTGTTGCCAGTTTTTCACCTTCCAATTTAACTTTTTGGCCTGTGTTATCAAATATTACTTCGTAAGTTTTACTACGGTCTACGCCGTGGAGGTGAAGGTTGTATTCAGGTGCTGCAGTACCATCGAGGCGGAAGAGCCCTACGACGGCGCGGGAGGAATCCTCGGATACGTACTCAAGTACGCACCAGTGTTTAGGTTCCTCTCCTTTAAGAATCGGGGTATGATGGTAGACGCGGCATTTCGAGAGGAGTGGTCGTATGAAGTCCTTATAAATTTTCACATGATGCTTTATCTTTTCCACATGGGTAGGATTTCTCTCAGCGATATTTGGATAAATGCCAGTTAATGTCATATGGCTGAACATCGTGCTCCGTATCTGGAAATCCAGATCTCCGTGTATGTGCCCATTTTGCCCCACGCCTGCATTGCGGTCTATGCGTTCAGGCGGTAATACTATGCTCATCCCATTAAGTATGCGTATGCATCTTGGAGCTATCTGCCAATCCGTAATCCACGTATAATGAAACCTACTTAACATACCAAGGTCTGTACGACCTCCTCCACCAGAACAGTTTTCAAGAATAAGATCTGGGAACCTTCTCTTAATCCTGTCATATACATTATACACTGTTTCGTAGTACCGCCACATCGAATTTTCCATGTAACCGTCGCGGGGAATATGCCCTCCTTCCCGTGGCATGGTATTGTAATCCAAGCGGAAAAGGTCGAGTTTAAACCGTTCGATCACCTTTATAAGTTGTTTCTCAAACCATTCAGCCGCCTCAGGGCTGGTGAGGTCGATATCCCCTTGGCCCGTCACCTTTCCATACCGCTTCAGAAGCCACTCAGGATGCTTTTTCACGATCTTTGACTCTGAGCCTATTCTTTCGGCATCTAACCATAATCCGCTTAAAAGTCCTTTCTCTCGGGCATAAGCGAAAACTGGTTCAAGACCGTTAGGTAGCCGATTACCACATTCCCAGTCTCCTACTGTAGTCCACCAGTTTGTACCTTTATCCCCATACCAGCCTGCGTCAACAACGAACACTTCAGCTCCAATCTCAGCAGCTACATCTATCTCAAACTTCAACTTCTCCTCCGTCATTTCATGCGTACAGTAACCCCAGTGATTGTAGACAACGAGGTCTTCGCGACCAACGGGCATCCTGCTTAGAACACTTTTTCTAAGGTGATTATGCCATGCCTGCACGCAACCATCGAAATCTGTAAAAATGTACCCGAGATGCACCTTAGGGGTATCCACGTTTTCATGAGGAGCTAAAACTCGGAGAGGCCCTGGATTTATTGGACCTGCTTTGAAATATAAGTGTGCCTCGTTTCCTGGTCCACGATGATCAATCGTGAACTCCGCGGACCAGTTTCCCGACCATTCAATTGCTCCTACAGCATGCTCTCCCGTCGCCTCATTTCTAATGATGAAGAACGGGTTTCCATGCCCGGATTTTCCTGTTCGGCTCTCAATTCTTATGGGAGTTCTGGGAATAGGCAGCCAAGTAAATGTTCCCTCCCTACCCCAAACCTGTTCAGCGAAATAACCAAGTGAAAAAGGATCGCTATCACGTTCAGATAAAAGGTCTCTCCAATCCGCCGCTGGGTTCCGTATACTCATCAAGAGCCCTGAGAGGGGTGCGACAAGGCTTATGGCAGCAGGTTTTTCACCTATGTTTTTTATAGTGAGCCATCGTGATATGAAACCCGTTCCATCAACCAAAGTCTTTACCTCAACGTTGACCGGTCGGATTGTGCTTCGTAAATCGATGACTGCAAAGCGTGTTCTAGCGTCGTCTGATTCTTTTTCATTCATTTCGCATAGTTCCCATCCGAAGTTTAAGCATTGTCCATCAACTTCAAGGTAGAATGCTGGAGGAAGATGAGTTAGCTCCACCACGCGGGTCAAATTGCGTTCAGGTTCAACAAAACCGGAGGCTGACCAGTAGCGAGGTACCCAACGACCATTCACAAGCGCTTCATCATACAAGGTTAACCCAGATTGATAGAGCACTCCTTGAACAGGGTCCTTTCTAAGAATAATAGAAGCATAACCATCGTCTTTTACGTCCAACTCTCGGACACACCTCGAATTGAGGTTTTTACTTGTTTTCAAATTTTCACCACCCCACAATCTTTTAAAGAACACGTGTAACTTCACTCTCCGCTCTACGGCTAAATAATTTGCGATGGCGAATCTTAGAAAATTGAAGGAAAAGCATTTTGCCTAACGGAGATGAACTTTATACGCTATGGTAAGAAAGCTCCCTCCGATATGATTAACAGGAACCGTTTTCCAGAGTGGTTGGTTAAGGAGTTGCCTATCGTGAACTCGTAGCCCTAACCCTTCTTCTATAGTAGGTGAGGGGATGCCTTACACGCATACAGAGGGCTCCGCCTTCTATGCAGAGTCCATGTGTTTTAAGGGTTTCACAGTTAGGAGGTGTATACTTTGTCCCGGAGCCACGTTTACCCGCGATGTGCTCAACTTGATAACGGGTCATCCTCTCATCGGCATCCGCGAGGCTTTTAAAGAGTTTCGTCACGTCTTCAGGTTTCATCCCGACGTTTAGGAGGAAGGAGGTGAGAGTGAAACGCCCGATGTGGGATACGTGTTTCCCAGAGAGGAGAGCGTTGTAAAGGGTTTTTACACAAGGTGGGAAGGAAGCGGTTACTACGATTGATGGAAGCTCTTCCGCGTGGATATGGGGTCTACGCTCATCGAGAAGCCGCCCAAGCTCAACAAGCCTCTCCTTAATAAATTGAGGTGGCTCTATGTCAAGGCTTCCCTCAACCCTTTTCTCAACTTTTATCCGAACGCCCTCAGCGATTAAACGCGCCATCTCATCCTTTGTCAAGTAGACATTCCCATTTCTTACAAGGCGGTTGACAAGCTTCCATTTCTCGTCGTGAAACAGAGGGGCTACCTTTAAGTACTCGGGGAAAAAAATTGAAAAGTTGTAGAACTCCCCGGAGGCTGCGGGTAAAACCTCAACCTTCCAATCTAGGGCGCTTAAGGCTATATGAGCTATCCTACCCATGTCATTCTCTTGGCTGAGAAGGTTGTCAACCCTCTTCGCCTCTGACACAGCGTACCTACGTTTAAGGAAGGCATCTCCTAAAGCCTTAACCAAGGCAACCGCGACTGGGAAAGATAAGAGTTCCACATCGTAGCTGATGTCCTTGTAGGTGACAACCCCGTTGAGAATGGCTTCCCTCACCCTTTCCACAGCCCTATCTAAAACCGCCTTGTATTCTGACCTCTCAAAGTCCCCTAGGTTTAAACCCAAGGCTCCCACATACTTTGCAGCCTCCCCTGTAAAAGGGTACTTAGCCAAGTTTGACCTTGAGAGCGCCGAAACCGATACCCCCTTGTTAAACCCTTCCAATTCTACTTAGAATTTAGGGTGGAGAGCCTGAATATAAATCATAAGCCGACCCAAAGCCATTATATTCGAGCGTAGTATAGTTTAAAAAACTCCAGTAAATCGGTAAAGGTTTTTAAACTTCCGTACTACCAAGTAGCATAATATATAAATATCTGCTCGAAAATTCTTTTAATGGGGTTATACCTGCATGTCAGAAGGAGAGTTCCCAGGTTGGTTTAGTAGAAAGAGGCGCTATCCATACAGAAGCTGGTTCTTCGAAGACGTTGATGAGTTGATGAGAGAAATGGAAGAGTTCTTCCGGAAGGAGTTCGAAGAGTTTGCAGGACGTGTTCCCAAGGACCTAATCCGTGAAAAGAGGCTGCCGGACGGCTCAACCGTAAAGGAGTGGGGGCCCTTCGTCTACGGCTACTCCATGACTATCGGTCCAGACGGTAAACCGTTAATAAGGGAGTTCGGCAACGTGAGACCATCCTTGAAGCCTACACCGCGGGGGCTTATACGCCCAAGCCTCGACGTTAAGGAAGAGCGTGAACCCCTTGTAGACGCCCTATCCACTGATGGAGAGGTTAAGGTTGTCGCTGAGTTGCCTGGCGTTGAGAAGACGGATATAAAACTCCATGGAACTGAGGACGTGTTAACAATCTCGGTGGACACCCCGCAGCGTAAATACTATAAGGAAGTCGAGTTGCCCGCCAAGGTTGATCCAAAAGATGCTAGATCATCGTATAAAAATGGGGTTCTAGAGGTTGTCCTAACGAAGATCAAAGAGAAGAAGCCTAAGGGTGAAGAGATAAAGGTCGAATGAACCGCCACAGCGTTTACTAGGCATAAGGCCCCGTTCACGGACTAAACCATATCTTTTTTCCCATAAACTATAGATCACATTATAAATCTGCGATTTGGTTTAGCTGCTGGTCTATTCGGGTTTCCCCCAGTGGGCTATGAATAAGTAAACGCTTTATAGGCTTAACTTAAGTAGTTTAGTAAGTTTTAAAACTGAGTTTAGGAAGTGTTAAAAGAGACAAGTGGTTTAAGCGTAGGCTGGTGAAGCCTATGACGGGGATTCTCCTCGTTAGGGATGTGATGATTCCTGCCGTTAAGACTGTGAAGCCTGAGGCAACGGTTAAGGAAGCGGTTGGGAAGATGAACAAGTTCAGTATCGGCTCCGTTGTCGTTGTGGATGTGAAGAAACCTATAGGAATTCTTACGGAGAGGGATATCCTAAGAAGGATCGTTGAACCTGGTTTAGACCCGGAAACCATCAGCGTGAGGCAGGTGATGTCAAGCCCCGTCATCACGATTGAGTACGACGTTAGTATAGAAGAAGCTGGGAGGCTTATGGCAAATAAGGGGATTAAGAAGCTTCCTGTCGTAAGAAAGGGACAACTCGTTGGAATAATTACTTCCACGGACATCGTAAGAGCTGGACCTGGATTACTGAAACTCCTTGAAGACCTTATGTGGCGTCGAAAGGGTGTGTAGAAACAGAGAAGATACTACAGGGTTACCTTAGAATTCTTAGACTATATTTTTCTTTTAAGCTTCTTCACGTACGCCACCGCCGATATACCAGCCACAGCACCTTCCCCAGCCGCTGTGACAACCTGCATCCCGCCGCATGTACAGTCCCCAGCCGCATAGACACCTTCGATGTTAGTGTGTTGACGCCGAGTAACCTTAATGCAACCCCTTTCATCAACCTCAACCCCAGCGTTCTTGGTTAACTCCGTCATGGGAACTACCCCAAGGGCGATGAATACGCCTTCAACGGGGAGACTGCGCTCCGTACCTGTTTTTACGTCTAAAAGCCTTATACTTTTAACCACAACACCGTCTCCCTCGACCATCGTAACCTTACTGTTTGGGAGAAGGGTTATGTTTGTTTTCACCCTAAGCTTAAGAGCTTTGCCAGCTTCTATTTCCTCCCTGTCGAACACGAGGAAAACGCTGTTTGCGAAATCTGATGCGAGCAACACGTCATCAACAGCTTCATCTCCATACCCTACAACCGCTACACGCATATCCCTGATAAGGGGTGCATCGCAAACGGCGCAGTATGAGACCCCTCTTCCAAGGTACTCAGCTTCCCCCTGGACTAGGAGCCTCCTCCTCTGAGTGCCCGTAGCCACGATAACCGCGTCGCTCTGGTAGACACGTGTCCGTGTTCGCACAAGCTTCTGCTCTCCCTTGAACTCTATGGCGACTACGTCCTCAGGATACCTAAGCTCAACCCCAAACCTTTGGGCGTGCGCAACCATCCTCTGGCTTAGCTCGTAGCCTAGTATGCCCTCGGGAAAACCGGGAAAGTTCAGGATCACAGGGATCTCATTTAGGCGTCCACCAAGTGCTTTCCTATCGACTGCTAAAGTTTTTAAACCAGCCCGAGCGGTGTAGAGCCCAGCGGTTAATCCAGCCACACCTCCACCTAGGATGATGACCTCATAAATTTCTACAGTCATCGCGGTCAACCATTAAGATTTACTCTCAACCCTGAAGCTATATGGAAAAAGACCGTGAGGTTAGGACTAGGGTTGACGGTGGGGAAGGTCTTTACGGGGTTATTCGATGTAAGGAGCGATGAGGTACTGGAGTTTCCCTTGAAGTAGTTCAAAGTCAAGTTTGAGAGGTATGTTACTGCTAAATTCGATGGACACGGTTTCAGATGTGGTGGAAGCTGCTTTCACGATTTCCGATAGAAAGTTGAGGCTGTACGTAGCACTAGATTCTTCCTTAACCTGTAGGTCTACAAGGGCTTCCGTTTCCTTATTTAGTTCTACGGTAAAGCTGCCTAGGTCACCAGAGGCTTTCATGTTAAACCCTTCAGCTTTGGCTTCAAACTTTATATTATCGCTGACAGTTGCGGCGTCCTCCACGGTTCTTGAGAGGCATGCTGTTGTAATCCGTGCCTTAGCGTTGAAGGCTACTTTAACCGAGGGAATCTCTTCTCCAACCAAGTCAAGAGTTGACATGCTGAATGTTCTCACATACTTACCTGAAAGCTTCAGAACAAGCTTGGCTGCCTCTTCGTCAAAGCTTAAGTCTAAGCTCTCATCGCTTCCCGTTCGCCTTAGAAGTTTAAGCATCTCTCTAAGGTTGATGCCCACGCTTACAGGTTTGTCGCATACGTATTCCTCGAAGGCTGTACTCTTCCACTCAAGGTCTACTAAAGCCACATGGCTTGGGTCCATAGCTTTAACCTTCACACCCTCAGAGTCCGCGTTGAAGACAGCTTCATCCACGAGAGCGGAAACAGCTGTTAGCATGTTCCTCCAATCCGTGGCATCAGCTAACTTAACCCTGAACGCCAACCTAAACCCTCCACACTTATTTCCGTTAATCCCCTTTTGAGCCTTTCGTACATTAATTCCTCAGCGGTGTAGAGAAAGGTTTTCACGAAAACTTTTTTCCCTCTGTACCGTACAAGGTTTCCCTTAGAGCTACGGTGACTGCTCTTTCGTCTCTTCCTTCTCAGGAGTTGGAGTCTCGGTCTTAACTGTTTCAACTGTTTCAGGTTTGGTTTCCTCAAACTCAAGGGGTTTTGGCGGAGGCGTTGTAGCCATTGTCCAACCTATCCAAGCCATTATGACGAGGATCCCTCCGACAGCGGCGAAGGCGGTGAGTTTAATGATGATATCCCACCAGATGGAAATAAAGACGAGCCAGAAGTAGAGTACTATTCCAATTAAGCTGGCTAAGAGCATACAGGCACCGATCGCTTGGTCTTTAGCCATGTCTTCTCACTCCCTCTTTCATTCATGAAGGTTTAAACCTTATAAGCTTTGTTTACAAACCCGCGTTTTAACTTTTCAAGCTGTAACGGTATAATAGTAGATTTCAACCTTCATGTGACGACCCTTATTAAGCGTTTCACATATAAGCCTTTATGGTCTAATCCTCAACCTTGTAAGGGTAAGATACTCTTTACTCTTTCGGTTTGAGAGAGTGTTCCATCAACTTGGGATAACCATGTCGGCTATGTCGACACTGTAATCCACGGTTTTAGTTAGAGCGGATAAGACCGTTGCGAGGTATATGAATTCCTCAAGTGGAAGTTGCGCGATACGTATCTCCGTATCCTTTACCCTCCTTAATATCGAACCCCTTAACTCCCTCACGTTGTTAGCTAGTTTATAGTCTTTCGATAAGAAGGCGTGGATGGCGTCTTCATGTAATTTGAGGACGGCTGGGAATGTTTCCTTAAACTCTATTCTTACATTCTCTGGTATGGTTGATAATCTAGGTAGTAGGTGCTGGGTTATTGTAACCAGCTGGTCGGCTATGGATTCAACGAAGCTGGCGACAAGCCTGTAGTCCAGGCAGTTTATGGGGGAGAAATGGAGTTCCTCGCTGAGGGCAGGATGCTGGATCAAGGTTCTTAACACACGGACGAGTAGGAAATATAGACGGTCAACTTCATCGTCTCTTTCAATGATCGTCTCGGCGAGGTGGGGGTCTACTTCGAGTAGGCATGTAACTAAATCCCTCTGCATACTGGCCACGAGCAGGTACTCCCTACGAAGGATCTTCTCTGGAGGAAAGGCTGATGGTTCGAGGAGGCATTGTAGCTGAACCGTTCTAGCGTCTTCCTCAACAATCTCTAAGCCTATAAGCCTCCTTACAACCGCCTTAATCCTTTCAAGGTCTTCAAGCCTTAAACGCTCCTTGGATTCAACGGTGATCACATCGTAGCCAAGCCAGTATTTACTTGTGATCTCCCGTTCAAGAAAGGGTGAAAGCTGAACAGAAGCCGTTTGAGTCACCTTCCCTATTTTGTAACCTGGTGTAACCGTTAGGCTTCCATCACCACGCTCGATCACGGTTAGACGCGCGCCCTTCGAAACGTTGTTCCTAACTACCCAGTTTTTCGGTAGGGATATGAATAAGGTCCCAGCACTTTCTTGAACCTTCCTAACCTCCATAGACAGCCCCACTTTATAAGAGGGTTGGTGAATATGAAGATTTACCATGATCCTTAATGACTTAGAAGTAGTTAACAGCAACTTTGATCTTCCCTAATGACGATCAACCTTAAATAGTCTCCTTAGAAGTCTTAGATCACCGCAGGTTTAAAAGGTATTGGTGACTGAGAATGAAGGTTGGAATTCTCACCGTGCTATTCAACGATAAACCCTTCAACGATGTTTTAGACTTCGTTTCAAGGCTGGGCTATGAAGCCGTGGAACTCGCAGCTTGGAAAGGAAGCACCCATATTGATATAGAGGCTATCCTTAAAGGCGGGGCTGGAAAGTTTAAGAAAAATGTGGAGAAGCGTAGGCTCATCATCTCTTCCTTGAGCAATCACCTGGAAAGCCAGCTTATTCTGGGGCCGCTGGACCAGAGCACAGATGATTGGTTTAAAGGCACACCTGAGGAGAAGGTACAGTATGGAATAGAGCGGATGAAGAAGACCATTGAAGCCGCGGCTGCCCTAGAGGTTCCCGTCGTAAACGGCTTCACAGGCTGCCCTGAATGGGGTAAGTGGTTCATCTTTCCCCCAGCTCATGAAAAGATCTGGGAAAGCTATTGGCAGGTCTACAAGGAGCGGTGGCTTCCCATCCTCGACCATGCAAAGGCTCACGGTGTTAAGGTCGCGTATGAAACCCACCCACAGGAGATGAACTACAACTTGGAGACCGCGAAGAAGTTGCTGGAAGTTGTTGAAAACCATCCTTCAGCAGGATTCAACTACGACCCCAGCCACCTTCTCTGGCAACAGATGGACCCAGCCCTATTCATATACGAGCTCCGCGACCGCATATTCCATGTACATGCAAAGGATGTTGAATGCGTTCCCCACTCCGTTTCAAGAACAGGTGTCCTCGCAACAGGAGGCTGGTCACGCATCGCAAGACCTGTAAGGTTCAGAACTATAGGCTGGGGACAGATCCCGTGGAGGCGAATAGTCACAGCCTTCCTTGAAATAGGCTACAACTACGTCATGTCCGTGGAGCATGAAGACCCAACTATGAGCCGAGACTCAGGTGTACGCCAAGCAATTCAGTACTTGAAGCCGTTACTTCAAGTTGAGCCGCCAGAGGTACGGCCGTGGTGGTAAAATACCTCATCCCTCTTTTTTCATCTCCCTTCCATTTTAGCCCGCCTTTTACGTGAATTATATACGCCGTTGCTGAATGTAGACAGTTTCTATAGCTCTTAAGCCATTATATCGTACTCTTCAAGTTTAACCGCGCCTTCGACGGGTTTTCCAGCAAAGAAGTCTTGAAGCGCTTTTAACGTGGACGCGCCTATCCTGAAGTATCCATAGTAACCCGCCCCAGATATGTGAGGGGTGATGATCACATTTGATAGATGTCTGAGGGGGCTATCTGCGGGTAAGGGTTCGGGGTCAGTCACATCTAATACCACGTATATCCTACTTGATGTACATTCTTGGATTAGGGCTTTATAGTCGATCACTCCTCCCCGTGAGGTGTTTACGAGGAGCGCTCCGTCTTTTATGAGCTTAAGCTCTTTCTCCCCAATCATCCTATAAGTTTCAGGTGTAAGAGGCGCGTGCAAAGTAACGAAGTCAGCTCTCGATAATAGAACGTTTAGTTCGTTTTTTTCAACTCCGAGCCTCTCAGCCTCAGACTCTGATACATACGGGTCGTATAATAAAATCCTTACATCGAAGGTTTTTAACAACCTGATAACTTCACGCCCGACCTTGCTAGCCCCTATGACGCCGACTATGCTACCCATGAGGAACTGCCCATTTACCTGAACCCGTGGGTCACGCCAGATGCCGTGCTCCCTGAAAGCTAAGGCGTGGTCAATGAACCTTCTGCAGCCCATTATAAGGTAGCCTATCGTAGATTCGGCTACGTTATAGGCGATGGATTCACGGGCGCTGAAGACGCATATACCCTTCGGTACGATGTACCTTTCGAAAACTTCCCTAGAGAGCATATATTTCACCGATCCTGCGGAGTGAGTTATGATCCTGAGTCTATCCGCGTTTTTGAACACTTCTTCGGTTAACGGTGCTGCCCCCCAACCCGTAATCAGTCCATCATATCCCCTAATTTTATATGCAACCTGAGAGATGGTATAGTTCACTCCGTTCTCGTTTAGTGTAACATCGAAGGTTTCAAGCAATTGTTTAAAAGTCTCTCCACTAAAGACCTTGCCTGTATGCTCGGGAATTGGTGTGTATAAGATCCTTGGTTTCGACAAGTTCTTTACCCCTGTAATAGGTTTTTACATACTCATTATAAACCCTTAGATGTTAGACATTATATCCATAGATTATAAAATGTGATGCTCTTATGAGGGCCCTAGCGTAGACCCATTATCTGACTCTTCCTCGTGTTCCAGTCGAGGAGTATATCCTTCATAACGGTTACGGTGACTTCGACGGCGTGTTCGGGTATGCCAGGTGCCTTGGGTTTCGAGGTGAAGGATAGGAAGTAGTAGTCTGTTTTCGGCTTCTTTGTAGCCGTTAATTCATTTATGGTTGAGTACTGGTTCCTACCTTCGATGAAGCTGTAGGTGAAGCTGTTCTTAATAATCCTCGTGCCGTCTGTCATAACCTGCTCATCGGTAGTAAGGTCTTCAACTCTCTCATAGTGGAGCCCTGACAATTCCCTTAATCTATCCAAGAGGTAGGAGAAGAAGAAGGGGGCTTCCTTCTCATGAACCCTTATCGGCATGCTGTAAACCCGCCCTGTGTACACCTTGAACAACTCCTTCTCCCTCTCTCTTTGCTCAGGTTCAGTCAGCTTAACCTTCTTAACCATGGAGGGGGTGGCCATCATAGCCGCCCGCGTAGCCGGTCTGATTGCTGAGACAACGGTTACGAGAAGAGCGATGCCTATACCGATAACGCCCCAATACCACTCAAGCTTTTCTCTAACCCCGATCTGGCCAGTGGGACCCAGCAACGTCATCAAGCGATAGGACCCTAATCCCAGTAGGTAGCCTAGCCCTCCACCTATGAAGCCCATGACGATGGACTCGGCGAGGAAAAGGCTCGCGATGTGCGCGGGGTTGAGGCCTAGTGTGGAGAGTAGAGGTAGCTCCCGGTTACGCTCAAAGAGGAGGTTCATCATAACCATCATCACGTTTAAAACGACGAGGATGAAGGGGATCAGGAACTGTTCAACCCCTTTTACCTCGAACTTCTCACCCGTGTAATACTTCGTAAGCTTCCCAGATTCAAAAACCCATGCCATATAACCCTTCAACGCCATCCTATTCCCGAAGTCCCCCAGCTTCCCCCCTGTGATGTCTGTTAGGAAAACGAAGATCCTTGAGATCCCAAGTCTTTCACTAGGTCGACTGTCGGGGTTGAGAAACGCCCTCATCTGGTCTATGTCTGTCCAAGTGAAGACCAGGGTTTCAGTTTCATTAGTTCTAACGACATCGGCGCCTCTGAACTTAGCCGGGGTAAAGGGAAGCCCATTGATATCGTTTAGTCTAAAGAAGGAATCGTCGAGGAAGCCTATGATCTTAAGGCTTCCATAGAATTTGCCGTTCTCATTTAAAACCTGTAAGGAGCCGCCCACTGAAACACCTAGTATATCCGCTAGCGTTCTGCTAAGGGCAATTCCTTGGGAAACGTTGGTTGCACCAGTGATGTAACTACTTATCTGGGTTACACCACGGTCCTCGTAGCTTGGGATAACACCAGCGACCCCGTAGATCTCCCAAACCTGTCCACGGGAGTAGTTGATGTAAAGAACCGGTCGGTCTGATGGTTGGTTCTCAACCTTAGGTACGATTATGCCCGCCCCGTAGTCTTTAAGGGATTCAGCTTCAAGTAAGTCGAAGAAACCTATAGAAGTCTTATCAGGAACAGGTCTCTGTAGAAGGACTCCGTTAACCGACGCCGTTGTTGTTGTGGGTCCTTCAACTACTATGCCCCAAACACGGGAGAAAGAGGTTAGGGCTGTGAAGCCTAGGACAAGGATCATTATGGACAGTATGCAGAAGGCGCTTCGAAGCTTCCTTCGTTTAACGTTTCTCTTACCTATAGAGAAGATGACTGGGACAACGTTTCGAAGTGGAGCTTTTCCCTCAACTATAGGCTCCTTGTAGATCCTTGGAAACAGGAAGAAAATGGCTAAGGTGAGTACGATGGATAGGATTGTAACGCTTGAGAATAACAGGTCACCGCGAACAGGTATCTGCGTGACTAAGAGGTTTAGGTTAACTATAGTCTTAAGAACAAGTGTGAACCCAGGGTAGATGTAGAAAAGCGCGGCGACCACTAAGGGGTAGAGAATGAGTGAGGTAATGATCTTTTTCCTATTGTTTTCGAAGAGGAATGAGGCGAAGACGACCATGAAGACGGCGAAGAATGGGGGGAAGAAGATGGAATGAGACTGCGCGAGGAGGTACATATCATTAATGCGTCTTTCAAGGTTCTCAATATTTGCGTATGCTGCCTCAAGGAGTTTGAAACGTACCTCTTTTAGATCTTCACTAGTACCTCCCTTAAGCGTTAACTCCGCTCTAACTATCGTCTCTGAAATAGCCTGAAGGTCTTCTCTTTCAGCTCCAGCGAAGAAGCCGACGTATTCTGCTTCAACTAAACGCTTTTCGATATCCGCCACGAGTGTTTTCAACGCTTGTACGCTGGACATATAGGAGTAAGTGCGTACATCGATCGTTATCAACTCCCCTTGGGAAAGGTTGAAGGGTTGCCCATTTAAATCGATGAAAAAGCTGATAGGCTCACGTGTTTGCGTTCGCTTATTGACTATCTCCGCCTTTCCCATTATCTTAACTTGAACTCCAGCTGGAACAATGACGTTTACTGAGCCTTGCTCCCTGAAACTCTTGTTAAAAAGGCCTAGTGGAATAAATCGCACATCAGGTGCAAGTTCGTACCTATAAGGAGCGTTCCCGTATACGCTGATGTAGGGTACACCCAACACTGGCTTTGTCCAGTTAGGTTGAGGTATAACAACTTCGAAAGTATACCATAAAGGCCTCCCCAAGCTTATAATATTCCAAACTTCTACACCAGGTTCCCCGCCAGTTAAGTTGACTGTGGCGCCGGGATGTAACCTGAAAGAAACCTCCCTAGACTCTGTGACGCGGTTTTCCGGGGCATAGATGTTCTCAGGATACACGGCGGGAATATAGTCTATCGCTCCTGTTCGGGGGTCTCTATGATAAACATAGATGATGTATTGGTGTCTACCCCATGGTTCTACCCCCTTTACAGAGATAGAATAGTACCCAGATGAATCGGTTTGACGAACTGTGTGGTTGAGTGTAGCCCAGTCAAACACTATCACGGTCGCGTTTGATATAATTTTTCCATTCACATCATAAACCGTACCGTAGATATCTATAAAATTTTTCTCAAGTTGAGCGGAGACCCCGGAGCCTAAGCTTATGATGGTGAGGGTTAAGATAGCAGTGACTGTGAGTAAGTAGGTTCGTCTCAACACTTCGAGGCAGCTCCGCCGTCGTTACTCGAACGTTATCAAACACTTGAGAAATATAAGGGTAAGTGATATCACGTATCACAAATAATGTTACTTAGTGTTATCATCCATGGTTTTTATGCGTCACATGTAAGGTAATTTAACTTTTTATACATCACATATCACAGCTTGCTTAAGGGTTTTAGTGAAGACGGTTTAGCCAACATGTTTGTTTTATCTAGAAGTTCTTTATGAATGGCTTTTAAAACCTTCTCATTAATCTCTTCCCCTCCCTTTCTCTCATTTTTTTTATACGCGTCTATGTAATCCTTAATCTCGTTTCCGAAGTGTATGTAATCGTTTAACTGTGTTAGGTCTAATAAACCTAAGTAACCTAAGAGGTATAAAGTAAAAAAAGCTTTTACCACGTTCCTCCTCGCCTGGGTGAGTATCCTGTTATATGCGCCCCTTGTAACGCTTTTTGGTAGTATTTTTGCTTTTTCCGTGTATATTATTCTTTTCTGTACTATTTCTTCGCTCAAAATGTCGATTAGAAGTCCCTCGAACTGTCTTCTGGTTAAAGAGCTCTCGCTTAATAATATTTTAACCATTTGGTCATCTAGAACAGAATTCAACCAACCTTTAAGATCATGTTCCCATTCAGCCATATATACCCTCTGTCTACAAAAATGTATCCATTCTATGCAACTCTTAAATCTTTCTACAGAGGTGTTATGAACCCCTTTCATCCATGGAGAATACACCCAAACCTACCATCAATAAGATTTCCTCACCATCCTCTTTATTCATAACTACTAATAGCTTAAGATAATTAAACGGGTAGAAGGGCGTCATAATGTATATTTTATAGGCCCTATGAGTTCTGCAAATATTTGATGTTTAGAGATATCCAAGTCTTAAGGAACCCTAAGATCTAAATAACAATGCTTATCTTCATCCTATGTGACATATCATTTGGGATACGTTTAATGTCACATGTGATACCGTCAGGTCACAGTTTAAGGGTAATGCGATTAGCAGCTAACCTTACGCAGAAAGAGTTAGCTAGTAGGGCGGGATTAAGCCAGTCCCTTGTCTCACGGATCGAGAAGGGAACTGTTGACCCTAGACTTTCAACTTTGAAAAGGATTCTTGATACGATTAACACTTCACGGCCTAAAGCAACTATTGCTAGTGAAGTTATGCATGGCCCCGTAGTATACGTTGAGACCTCTCATCCTATAAGGACGGCGATTGAGTTGATGAAGAGATACGATATCTCACAGTTGCCTATAATGAGAAATGGTTACCCTGTGGGGAGTATTCAGGAATCCCTTATTTTGAAACGGCTTACGCATGTAAGGGATGTACGTAGTTTCTTTGAAACCCCCGTACAAGACGTTATGGAAGAGGTTTTTCCGTCAATACCACCCAACACAGATGTGGAGGATGTTATTTTTACGTTGTCAAGAGGGGCTTCAGCCCTTCTGGTCATGGAAGGGAGTAAAATGTTAGGGATTATAACAAAGATCGATGTCATCCTTAATCTTTTACGGAGTGAGGTTGAGCGTAAGAGTTAAGCATATGATCAGGGGGTAAAAGAAATCGAAACAACTACATTGATTGAATTGGCTGCGCTTTTGCTACTGTCAATCATGTTGCTAGTCCTCTATGCCCAGAAGTTACAGCGTGTTAGCGGGGAGTATAAAGAGATAAGGAATATGTTAAGACATGTTCTAGCCACGTACAGCCGACGTCTGCAAACGTATGACGTAACCATTGAGTCAATAAGGCGGTACTTGGAAGAACATTCCGCCTCTATTAAAAAACTAAGGGGTGAACGGGGTAGGACGGGTTTACCTTTAGAGAGATTAGAGAAGGCGGTTACCCTATCCTTGGATGCGAGCAAGAAAGCGTTAAGCCAAGGTATTTCACAGAGGGAAGAGTTCAGAAAGTTGGAGAGTAAAGTGTTAAGAATGGAGGAAAATCGGAGTAAACTTAGACGCATAGATGAGTTGGAGAAGGAGTTTATGATTTTGAAATCCGCCTATGACGCCCACGCGGCTGGTGAGGTTACACAGCCAATGATAGAGGAAAAGGTGGGGGTGCAGACTCTCTTGGCTGGGGGAGAAGAGGTTATTTCGCGTTTAACACAGACGGAGTTACAGGTGTTAACTATTCTAGGGGGGCAAGGTGCAAAAACTTCAAGAGATATTGAGAAAGCTTTAGGGAAAACACGTGAACATACAGCGCGGCTTATGAAGAAACTTTACTTAGAGGGATATGTTGAAAGGGATTCGCAGAAACTCCCATATATCTACAGAGTCAATGAAAGAATCCGAAGCTTTATAAATAGGAGGGTCTAAGCTTCCCATGACCTTCATTACTAAGTGGAAGCCTGTTAATTTTATACCGTCTTAATGCTCTAGAACCCGATTTCAAAAGAAAATTATCTCCTGATAATCTCTGAAGGTATGTTGAAACAGTACTTAGAACTAAGGGTTCATTGTAAACTTCTTCGTAAACAGATTGGACATCTTTGGAGGAGAACCAGCCTATAGGAAATTTCTTCGTAAGTAGCGCACGTACCCTTTCAAGTTTGGTAGATTCATCTAAGCTTCCGGAATCCTCCTGAACCGTGTTTTTAGAGGAGATGCCGCCTAAGAGCTCCATAAGGTCTAGGACTTGTAGAATTTTCTCCCGGGAAACGTTCCCTTCAAAGGTGATTGTGAATCTATTTCCCTGAGTGTCAGAGGCTTGAAAACGCAGTTTTGACGCCATCCTGCCACCTTTCACTTCACAGTTACTTTATTAGCGAAATAAAAAAATTGTGAAGGGATCGGTGTACTAAAAAGCCTAATTTAAGGAGTAGAAATGGAGAAAAACTTAGAATTTTGGTTAGATCTCTATTCGCAGGTTCACAAAGAGGCTATAACAGAATATGCGCATAGAATCTTAACGGGGAAAATCGTGGAGTGGAAATAAAGGGGTTCTTGAATTGGTGAAAAAACTTGTTACGAAATGTTAAATAGTCGCAGATTTCAGTTACACTATCATAATCAAGGATTTCTAACTTCACGTCATTCACAAAAGCATTTGGGCCTATTGAATGAACGCTTAAGAGGTATAGTATTTTACGATACTCCCACCCCTTCACTTCCTATGGAACATATCATTGGAAAATATGGGGCCTTATTCTGTTATTATAACAGAATAGGAACCGCCTTGTTTATTATTTTTAAGACATAAATAATCTCTGCTCGAAAAATGTTTACAATGAACACGAATTTTTCCTTTATACCTGTTTTATTTTTTCAACTATCCATGATTTTAGGTATCGGTTGGAGTGGAAACAGGGGGCTGGGGCTTTTGAAGTTTTTAATTAGAAAATTCAGGGCTATTATCGAATTTTTTTTATTGTTAATCTTTTATGCAGGAGGCTTAGTCCTTAGAGTTACTAACGCATCTATCCAGGGTCAGTATGGTTCAACATGAATTATCTGAGATATTCGACCATTTTCTAAGAGACTCCTCTCTTCTAATGAACCGTGAGGTTTTAAGACCTGATTATGTCCCAGAAAACCTTCCTCACCGTGACGAACAAATCCAAAGACTCGGTTGGACCTTAGCACCCGTTCTTCAAAGTGTTAGATGTTCTAACATCTTCGTATATGGGAAGCCTGGCACCGGTAAGACAGCGGTAACACACTTCGTATTAGGTCACCTCATTCGGAAAAGTGATGAGGTGCATGTACCTGTTAAGGCCTGTTACGTAAACTGCCGTCTTGTAGGGACAGATTACAGAGTCCTATCATCTCTATGCGATGCTGTCCATATACGCGTCCCATTCACAGGATTGGCTACAGGCGAGGTTTTCGACCGTTTCAAGCAAGGATTAACCTCTCATGGCGGTATCTTAGTCGCGGTCCTAGACGAAGTCGATATACTCGTTAAATACCATGGTGATAATCTACTCTATGAATTAACGCGAATAAATGAGACATCTAATGTTGGTAAAGTCGTTCTTATAGGTATCTCAAACGACCTCAATTTTAAGGATCTCTTAGACCCCCGCGTCTTAAGCAGTCTCAGCGAGGAAGAGATCGTATTCAAACCCTACACAGCTGATGAGTTGTACGATATACTCCTCGAACGGGCCCATGCCTCTTTTGTTAAAAACGGGTTCCACGATTCTGCCTTACGCCTATGTGCGGCTCTAGCTGCGACTGAACATGGTGATGCAAGGAGGGCGCTCGACCTCCTGCGGGCGGCTGCAGAGATTGCTGAGCGTGAAAGAGTCAACATAGTCACTGAGGAATATGTGAGGAAGGCTCAGCGAAAAATTGAGCAGGATAGGGTTAGCGAAGTTTTGAATTCACTTCCCTTACATCAGAGGCTTGTCCTTTATAGCATCTTCCTACTTCACAGAGCCAACGTAAACAACTCTTTAACCGGAGACATCTATGAGGTTTACAGTGAACTCTGTGGTGAGGTAAGCGTTGAACCTTTAACACAACGCAGGGTTAGCGGCTTAATAAACGAGTTAGACACTCTTGGAGTGATAAACGCAAAACTCGTAAGCCTTGGAAGGCATGGTAGGTCTAAAAAAGTGCGACTAGCCATAACACCATCTGTTGCCAGTAACCAGCTTGGAGGCGACATTCACTTAAGCTCACTCCTGAACTATACCCCTAACTACCTGCATAAGATTGTTTAAATGCCTCGTCATAATCACTAACCATGTCTGAAGTT
>Ga0209314_10000001_pt1 | contig 105383 bp, 101 predicted proteins | sample I19B2metaG_FD_184146 | JGI IMG/M metagenome (GOLD analysis project Ga0209314, IMG submission 184146) | Lake sediment bacterial and archeal communities from Gulf of Boni, Indonesia to study Microbial Dark Matter (Phase II) - ​I19B2 metaG... | ecosystem: Environmental > Aquatic > Freshwater >... | reverse complement strand
TGCCATATTCACCGTTTAGGTGCGCCGTCATGCAGAGAACCATCTTCTTGTCTCTGATGATGCTTTCCACCATACGAGTTATTCCGTGAGCAGGGGCGTAAACTGTTGCTCCCTTTAGCGTAATGACTTCAGCGGCGATTTTCCTTGTTTGCTCGACCGTCTGTGTCACCTCAACCGGTGAGAGTAGCTCTGTTACTGGAACGCCACTTACAGTCGAGAACCTCGGGAGCGGCACCATCGAATCGCCATGCTCACCTATAACGACCGCTTGGACAGAACTAGTTGACACCCCCAGAGCCCTTGCAATGAAATGTTTGAAACGCATAGTGTCCAACATTCCGCTTTGGCCAAAAACTCGTGAGGGCTCGAAACCAGTCACCCTCCAAGCCAGGTAGGTCATCACATCCACTGGATTTGTGACCATCAACACCAAAGACTTCGGAGTATATTCCACGATGTGTTCACAGATACCACGAATGATCTCTTCATTCTTATCCTGCAAATCCAGCCTCGTCATGCCAGGTTTTCTGCCCAAACCACCCAGGACGACAACCAAGTCGGATCCGGCGATGTCTTTGTAATCGTTTGAACCAATGATGTCGACATCGGCACCTTGCTCCGCGGTCATTTGTCGGAGATCAAGGGCCTCGCCCTGCGGAAGACCTTTGATGATATCAATGAGTCTGAGATCACCCAACTCTCGAGATGCGACCTGAAGGGCAACGGCACTTCCCAATTTTCCGGTTCCGATAATCGAGATCAGCTTGCGCGCCGACAACTATTACACTAGTTGTACTATCCGAAGCCCTTGCATAAGGTCCCATCGCTTCTCGTAGGATTGGAGACGCGAGATCGTACGCTATCGTGTCGCGATTCGGCGTTTGATGTTTACTAATAAATTTTCGCCTCATTCGTCAGGAATTCTTGCGAGTTTCTCGATTCTTTAGAAAAGCCTTTTATGGCTTCAGCATGCGCTAACACCCATTCGTTTCAGACAGGGGAGGGAATGTTCATTGGTTGAAATGTTCTGCGTGAAATGCAAGGAGAAGAAGACGGTGCCAGACGATCAGACTACCTTGGAGAAAACTGCCAAAGGGCGCAACATGCTGCGTGGAACTTGCCCGACTTGCGGCACTAAGATGACGAAGTTCACAAAGTAGTAATTCCTCCCCGTGTAGATCCGCTGTCTTCCGTGTAGATCCTCAACGGATACACCATTCTACATGTTTCCATGCTCAAATCTTCTCACCGGGAAACCGTTTTTCGGTCTCACAAATACGATGATGACTCGCGGAAATCACAGAGTGCATTTTTCAATAACCTTCAGAGTCTACTGTCTGTCAACCAGTTGGTAATTTGGGGCTATCTGATTGGAGATCAGTTCGTCACACCTGAACTTTCGAATATCCTTAGTTGAAATTGAGGAACTGAAGCCCCATGAGGAAGTTGTCGATTCGATCGTGAAGTCGCTCGCAAGCGATATGCAGTGTGAAGGAAAGGTTCGAGATCCAATTATTGTCGATCAAGTTGAATATGTGATCTTGGACGGAATGCATCGCTTCAGCGCCTTGAGATCGCTTAATTGCCGCTTCGTGCCTTGCTGTCTTCTTGATTATGATAGCAGCTTGGTCAAAGTCGGCTCTTGGTTTAGACTTTTCCAAGTGGAGCACGCGGAACCTGTGGCTGAGGAATTGCTTGTGGAGGCTGATCTGAAGTATTCGAAGCAGCATGTAGACCTTGAAAGCATGGCTTACCAAGCAGACACCGTCATTTTGGTTGAAGGTGATCTCGCCTTTTCTATGGATCAGCCTCTTGATCCGCTGGAACACGCAAGGACGGCGGTTCGACTAGAGAAGGCGATGGTCAAGAGAGGCTACAAGGTGAACTATCTATCTGAGATGGATGCGATAGGGAATCTGAGATCAAGGACAGTGAGTCTCGCCATTTCGCTTCCTGTATTCAGTAAGCGGCAAATCAGAGAATTCGGGTTGAGTGGTCGCCTTCTGCCGCACAAGGTTACCCGCCATGTGATACCCTCACGCCCACTTGGCATTGATGTCCCAACAGCGCTTCTACATGACCCAGCCATCTCCGGGGTTGAAGCTGAGAGGAAGCTGGGCGACTTGCTCGCGGCGAGGCATGTGGAAAGAAAACCGCGAGGATCCACGGTTGGTGGAAGGCGTTATGAGGAAGAACTCCTCGTGTTCTCTTCGTGAGTTTCAGCTTTATATTCCGCTCATTGTTCTCTATCGGCCGAAATGCGTGACGTACAATGCCATCCGAACTCAAGGATGCTGAAGAATTTCTTCGAATCTCAGAGCGCGCAGGTGAATGCCGCGTTAAGAGGCTAAAGGACATGGTTAAGCTTAAGCTTCGCACATCGAAGCAGCTTTACACTCTCAGCGTCGATCCGGATAAGGCAGCAGAACTGCTGAAACAGATCAAATGCGAAATCATCGAAGCATAGCCCTTTGATCTCTGAACGAGCGAGGATTCTCCCTGTCACCGGCAGAGATAGGCTTCGCCTCTCTTCTTTCAATTGGAGCCTTGGCGGTTCTCGCGTCCTTCTACTCCTCGTACCTTGGGTGGAGATTCGAACGTGAAGCATGATATGTCTTGGCAAAACCTAAGGCGGGATATCACCCGCGCGTTTGTGTAGTGATACCTTGCAAAGGCGAGGAGGCAGGCCTCGAAAGAAACATTGTTGCATTACTGAAACAAGACTGTGACAACTATCAGACGATAATCGTGACAGATACAGACCAAGACCGTACATACAGGATCGCCCAATCAGTTCTCTCTCAGCATCCAAACGCAAGAGCACAAGTGGCAGTTTCGTCTACATATCCGAACGCCAGTGGAAAAGTCGCAGCGATGCTAACCGTACTCGAACTGTCTTCCTTCCACAGCGTACGGTGGCGAGGTTTAGCGAGAGCAATCTGTTACGACTCCTCAGCTGGGCAACGCGTCAAGTCGTTATTGTCCCATGGATCATGACATACTGCATAATTAAGTCGGCTCGAAGGAATGAAATCGAATGGCGAGGTCGAAAATACACGCTGACAGGAACAACCAAATGCTCACCGCGAAACCTTCCCGAAACTCCTCTTCATGATTGCTTGGCTAGCATACCACACAGTCTAGCAAGCTTGTTCAAGGGAAATCTCCTGTCCGCGGTCACTAGTACAAACTTCCTTCCAGAACGAAAGATCAATGCGATAATCTTCTCATGAACTAGAACCGAGTATTGCGCTTTCCCGAAGAACTCAGCTAAATCTTCAGCTTTCTGAATCGAAACGAGTTTCGCAATGAGATGCGGCGTCTTCTCGAGAGGTTCAATGGGTTCTACGCCCTCCCTCATCCCACCCTCTAAGATCCGACCGCTCCCGTCAACTAGGGCCGCGAATCGAACCCTCTTGTCAAATTTCATGACCCTGTTGTAAAGTCGCCCCAAACTTCCTCTCTGACTATTCTAACTGTTATACAGAAAGAGCTTACGATGATGCAGGAATGGCTTGGTTAGAACTCTGGTATCTCCTCAAGGAGCATCCCTTCAATCGTGACAGGTTTGAGTTTTGCAGTGAGCGAGAGCGCCTGTTCCAGTTTGGTTTGACGTTCGGCGTAAATGTCCAAAATAGATTCACCTCTCATGACCTTGTGTCCTCTCTTTCCGAACAGCACAAGTCCTGCACCCTTTTCGTTAGGGGCTCCAGCGGCTCTGGCAATTTGATTGATCGCTGCGTTCGACACGTGAGTCACATAGCCGTCAGCCGGGGCTGTTATGCTCTGCTTGTGAGACCCTACGTGTACTTGCTCGGATTTGATATTTGGGTCTCCGCCTTGGGCTTCGACGATTTCCTGCATCTTCTTTAGAGAACGACCGCTTCGAAGTATCTCCTTTGCTAGATCCTGCCCAGCGCCTTTCATTGCCTTACCCGCCATTTCAAGAAGTAAACCAGCCAACGCAGTCGATTTCTCCACTAGACTCGTCGGTCCAGCACCTTCGAGTGTCTCAAGCGCCTCCTTTGCCTCAAGGCCAGGACCGACTGCATGACCCACGGGCTGACCACCGTACGTCACGCCGCACCTGATTTTTATGCCCAACTTCGCCCCGAGTTCGAGGAACTTGTTTCCAAGACGCCTCGCTTCTTCCGATGTTAGGACCTTCGCCTCCTCTCCAGTGGGGATGTCCAAAACGAGGAAATCTGTCCCAACTGCTAATTTCTTCGCAAGGATGCTTGCCATCATTTGAGGCTCTGGGTCCAGTTGTAGTTGATACTCGACGGTGATGAAAGCGTCATCGGCCGGAGCCAAGTTCAATCCGCCACCCCAGACAATCGCTCCATTGACCTTCAAGGCGATTCTTCGCAACTCTTGGGCTGAGAACTCTACAGGAGCTAAAACACTCATCGTATCGGCGGTTCCGGAGCCGCTCGTGATTGCTCGGCTACTTGTTTTTGGTATTAACAAACCCGCGGATGCAACTATCGGAACGATGATCAGGCTAACCTTGTTCCCGGGAACGCCGCCGATCGAGTGTTTATCATAAACTGGTTTGTCGAAATCGATCCTATTGCCGGTCTCAGCTATCGCTCTTGTTAGCCAGAGAAGTTCGTCCTCGCCCAATCCATGGTAATGCTCAGCCATGAGAAAAGCTGCCATCTCAACTTGACTGAGATTCCCGTTAACTACATCCCTGACTATGGAGTAAACCTCATCGCGATCCAACTTCTTCCCATGCATCTTAGCATGAACATGCTTCACTGAGGCCGGAGGAGCAATGGCTTGAAGGGCAATCGATTGACCTTCCCCGATCTTCAACTCATCAGCAACAGCCGGCGGCAAGCCGACCTGGCTTGGTTGGACGATGGACTTGGTGATATCCACGAGAGCTACAGTCACTCTATCATTGCCACCTCGAATTCGAACCCTATCCCACTCAACGACCCCCAATCGCTCAGCGTCCTTGCTGTTCAAGATTACGACTTTTGTGCCAGCTGAGAGATCAAGGACCCTTGCGTTAAGGTTATACAGAACGGTTTCACCCGCCGGTGTTGGCTACAACGTGCATGGCTTTTAATCTGCGTTTTGCAAATTGCGGCGGCATTGGGCGGTATCAGGCTTGCAGAATAGCGGCGGAGAATCGCATATCATTCTCGGCTACCTCCAAGACGCGCTCAAGAGAGTCAACCTCCCATACGCTGATGGTCTGTACGACTACCAGATCGACTTCTCCATCAGGAAGAACAAAGATCGTGAGAACATAGGCGCAAGATCGATCGAGGGAAGCTCCCTGCGCGCTTTCACGGAGCGAGGATGGGTCTACTCAAATTCAAACAAGACAGATCCGAGAACCATTCGTACGCTTGCGCGTAGAATCATAAGGCACGCATCGTCGTCCAAGGTGACGGACAGACTGCGTCTGCCGGAACCCATCAAGATCAACAGGAAAGCACCGGTCAACAGAGACCCTCAAGTGGTTTCGACCGAGGAGAAACTTCAGAAGATTCGTGAAATCTTCAATCTCGCCAGGAGCATGGACCCACGAATCGTAGATGTCCGCGTTATCTACTCTGAAGTATTGATGGAGAGGGGGGTGGTGACATCCCATGGAACGGAAGCGCTTCAGATTGTTCCTAGAACACGAATCATCCTGATGGTCATAGTCAAAGAGAATGGTGTGACCGAATACGACTCCACACTACTCGGGGGCAGAGTTGGTTTCGAGGTCGTCGAAAACCTAACGGAACAGATAGTTAGAGATACTGTTCAAAGCGCTCTAGAACAACTCAAGGCAATCCCCGCTCCTAAGGGACTCCAGAAGGTCATCCTAGATCCGGGAACGGTAGGCACCGTCTGCCATGAATCGTTTGGTCACGGTCTTGAAGCTGACCAAGTGCTTAGAGGAAGATCATACCTCAAGGATATGTTGGGGAGGAAGGTCGCCTCAGATCTCGTTACGATGTACGAAGATTCAACCGTTGAAGGTGCTCATGGGAGCTATTACTTTGATGACGATGGCACGGCTTCGAAGAAGAACATCCTCGTTGAGAATGGGAAGCTGGTCAGCTTTCTGCATGACATGGAAAGCGCGGCCGCCATGAACGCTGAGTTGACATCTAATTCTAGGACGCAAAGCGCTGCGCGTAGACGTTTCATTAGAATGAGCAATACTTACGCGAAACCTGGCGACTGGTCCCTCGAGGACATCATCAGGGACACGAAGCAGGGAGTGATGATGGTCCATTGGCAATCTGGGATGGAAGACCCTCTTGGCGGAGGAATGCAGGTCGTTTCGAAGAAGGGCTACCTTGTTGAGAATGGTCATAAGACGAATCCACTGAAATCGATCACCCTGACAGGACGTGTTCTAGAAGTTCTGGGTAACGTCGACGCAGTGAGCAAGGAGGGATTCTTAGTTGATTCTGGCAATTGCGGAAAAGGAGCGGAGGATTACGTCCCCGTCGGTGACGGGGGAACGTGGTGGAGGACGACGGCGGTGATCGCATGAATATACCTACAATACTTGACCAAGCCACGCAGACGCAGTGGGAGATTTTCATACAACGGTCCCGGAGAACGGATATACAGCTTAGGCAGAGCAAACTGGAGGCGCTGATCGACCAAGAGAACTCAGGCTATGGTATCAGAATCATAGCTCCCCGAGCCGACGGAGCTGGAGTTGGCTTTGCTTCCTGCAATTCGGAGAAGGAAATCGCAAGCACAGCTACCAAGGCTTACGACCTCGCAAAGGTCAACCGTTCACCTTCCTTCTCGCTTCCTAAGAGAACGAAACTTCCTAGAGTTCAAACTGTAGACCCGAAGATATGGAGAGATCAAAGTGGTACTGCTGAAGACTATGCCGAAGCAGCGCAGGCATTAATCTCTGATGAGAAGGAGATTTCGCTAACCTTCGGCAAAGTCAGAACTTACGCTGTTGAGAATGAGGTGATCAACAGTAACGGTTTATCGTATAGCTCGAAGGGAACCTACGTTTACTTGGAAATGACTTTCAAGATCGGCACCCGAAGTAACCCCACGGAGTACTGGCCGAATCGGTACGCGAGACGGATCAGCGACGTAGACCCGGAGAAGATTGTTCCACAATGGATGGGCATAGCGAAGAGCTGTCTAAGGCGACACCCACCTAGAACCAAGGAGACTGCCGTGATCTTCTCTCCGGCAGTAGTCTGCGATACCTTTCTGCCAGCGATCGGTTTTCATGCGAGCGGCGAGGCGGTAAAGCAGAATCTCTCTCAGTTCGAAAAGGGCGGCAAGGTCGCCTCAGAAGACTTGACAGTAGTCGACGACGGACTGTATCCCTTCGGACTGCGCACAAATCCATTCGATGATGAAGGCCATCCGCAGCAACGGACCAAGTTGCTTCAGAATGGCGTATTCCGGAACTACATCTATGACCGACTAAATGCACAGACATTGGGTTTCCATCCAACAGGGAACGGGATTCGAGCGAGAGGTTTCCCAGTTGACGTTGACGAGCGCTACCAGCTTCCCCCCTCAAATGCGCCAACAAATCTATCGATCAAGCCTGGCACCAAGAGCCTCGAAGATCTCATCAAAGATGTGAAGGAAGGAATCATAATCTATCAATGCGCATGGATCAATCCCGACGAAATCACTACAAGATTCGGTTCTGAGATAAGAAACGCCCAGGAGATTGTGAATGGTGAGCTAGGTACCGGGATAGTTGGCGGCACACTCAGCGGCGCAACATTGGACCTCATCCACAAGATATCGGGAATCTCCAACAGAGCAGAGATCGTCTCTGGATACTCATTCGGTTGCGTAGCCCCTTACATAAGATTCGAAGGTGTCCAAATCTCAGGACCTGCATAATACAGAGCCGCTGCCGTTACAGGGTCCACAACGGTCAAGCAATCCTCATGAGGAAATCCTGAATCGATGGCACCTGTCGAGGTCTGAGGATCCCGAATACTCGCGAGAATTCTCTAACCGAATGTGCAACTGTCCGGCAATACTCGCTTGTCGCTTACCAAGAGCAAGGCTCGTAACCATAGAATTGAATGGTAACCACACCGAGTTCAGAGTCGAAACATGAATTTCCTTATGGTTGGTTGCTTCAGCATTCTGAAAAAGAGCCGAAGATTCTTCGCTGTTGTGAGTAACTATCGTATGATTGACATAGTCCAAAGCCAAGCCATCTAGTAACGGAACTCGCAAGAAACGCCTAGGTAGCCTTTAATTCTGCGGATCAGCAATCGCGGCTTTGGGCCGGTCGTCTAGTCTGGTTAGGATACCTGCCTGACAGGCAAGCGCAGGAGCGCGGACCGCAGGTGGTCGAGAGTTCAAGTCTCTCCCGGCCCACTACTCAAGCGCCTGCTTCTCCACTCGAAGAAGAAGTACACGATGGTGGCTGCGACCAATATAGACGCAATCGGCATAGTTAGCTCTCTCTCAAACGCCTTCGGCGCAACGAAGTCCCGTTTCGAGATAATGAAGATGGCGTAGCGTCCGTTCCGGTTGTCCTGCCAGGCAGTGAACACGGCCTCGCCATCAACGGATATTGCTGGTGCAAGTGACAATCCTCTTCCTTCGTGCTGGGAGAGAGTAATCCGATCCGTCCAATGGTCACCCGCGTCATCGCTTCGCATATAGAACACGTCGGACGACGTCTCCGCTCCGTGTGTCTTACATGCCCTATGGACTTAGGATGATATTACTCAGTAAGCGAAAAATGTATTACCAGCGTCCAATCGGGCGGAGGCGTTCGATCACGTGCAGGGTATGCAGCCACGATTCAGACTCGTGCATTTGCTGTCCGGAGGATGGTCACGTTTGTTCAAGAGATTGGGGAGAGCTTGACTGCCCCATCTGCGGCCCCTAGTTCGCCTCGCGCCAGACTGACAAGACTGCTCTAGATTTCTTTGAATAGCATTGAAGCGAGAGAGCGAAGCTGTTCATGGTATGTCTCCGGATAGAGGAATCGTTCGGCCGCAGCAATACTGCTCAGAAGACTGTTGCCATCTTGAGGCGTAAAGCAGAACCCAAGAAGCTCGTTCCCGTTTCTGACGTACAGGGACGGAAGAACAACGACCGTCTGATTGAGTATCCGACCGAACCTTCCATGATCTCGACCAAAAGAGAATACGAGACTTGCCATGTCCTTGTAGGTTACCGCGATCCTCGGGTTGTCCATGATTCTTCGCAGAGTATCCTCCAGTGTCAACCGACCGTTTAGGAGCATGTCGAACCAGATGCAATGCATGTACTGCGAATTCGTCTTGATCGCGCTCGAAAAGAGATTCAGCTCTATCCCGAGAGTCTTAAAGAGGTAGAAAGCATCTCGAGCATGGTGCGTTCCCCATGGGTCTTCATGTTTGCTAGTTTTGGGGGACGGAACAAAGTCCTTACTGTCACTAATGTCACTTGCTCTCCTGATGCAGAGAAATTTCCCTTCCTTAAGATTTGGCGACCCATTGTTAAAGGCTAGAGTCTTCAGAATCACAGCAATGTTATGCGTATTACAGCTCACAATTTGAATGAACTGATCGCTATCACGGAGAGCTTCATCATTGATTCCGTAGGCGTAGGACTTTCCAAATCCAAACTCAGAACCCTGCGCCAAGAACCCTCTAACATTCTTCGCATATTTCTCGTAGAACAAGCGCTTGTTAGAAAGCCCATTTCCATCAGGCGTACAATCTATTACAACGGACGCCCTCCCTATTGCTTCTTCGTAGTCGTAGGAAGGTTCCATTCCTAACTCGCGAAACTTCTCCCAGTTGCTGCGTTCGGCCGCTAAGCTTGCACCTCTCTTGATGAGACTCTGCACCTTCGACCTGTCCTCCAACAACGGTGTGCGCTTAGCAAAGGTGACCTCATCTATTCCGAGTTCTTCCTTCATGTCTGCAAGGATCCCAACCAAGGGTTCTCCGATCGTCCCAGTTCCAACTACGTGTACGATGTTACCGCGCATCACACGGTTGCCTCAAAACTGCACAGCAAGTGATATTACCAAAAAGGCTTACGAAGTAATACTTCTCCACCGCGGAAGAGCTTGGTCGTGGCACACGCTTATCACATTGCCTCATCGCCTTGACTTAAGAGCCTTAGACTTCAGTTCACATGTTTTCTCCAGATGCGTTAGCTTTCTCTCTAACAACCGGCTAGGAGGCAACGAGACGTACTACGGGCACCCTGTACGGGGAGCAAGCTACATGATCTGGACCTAGGTCATGGCAGAATTCTACCGAGCTCACCTCCCTCCGTGCTCTCCGCATATACCAACCGGGACAGGGAGGCCAAGTCGTGTCATCGGAAACCTAATCGGGGACTCTCTTACTTTGCGAGTCGAGATTGTCATGGACAGACTTTACGTCTAAAGCGGCGTGGGCCTTCGAGCCACCCATCAACTCTGTTAGAACATCTTTCAATTGATTGAAAGCTCGTCGATTCGCCTCAGATTAACTGAATGCTCTCCGATGTGTCGGAGGAACCTTCAGGGGACAGTTAATGGTGTTTTACTTGATAGCCGGCACGCTACGGAAGAGCGATTCCATCTTATTGGGGCCCCGGCGACCCATCGTAAGGGAATGTAATTATCGTAGGTAGACAAATATTACTTGTAAGTGCGATTTCGAATGTAAAGTGATACTCTGTCGCGGGAGAGTTGATTTGAACCTTGAGTAAACTCATGCGCTGGTTCGACGAGATTGGAAAGCAGGATGTTGCTCTTGTCGGAGGCAAGTCAGCAAGCTTGGGTGAGATGACATCAAGAACGAAGATTCCGATACCTTATGGCTTCGCTCTCACAGCGGAGGCGTATAGGCTCTTCCTCAGAGAAAATGGACTAGAAGATATGATGGCTGATGCGCTTGAACTTCTGAAAGATCCTAACGATACCCCTACACTGCAGAAAGTGGGGGCTGAGATCAGACACTTGATCACCTCGGCGGAAATACCGAAGGAACTAGAGAAAATCATCGTTGACAGCTACGAGAGACTGGCCGTGCACGAGAAAGTTAAGAATCCGTTCGTTGCGATCCGAAGCTCTGCTACAGCTGAGGATCTTCCCGACGCAAGTTTTGCGGGTCAGCAGGAGACATACCTGAATGTGTCTGGAGCGAAGAATGTTGTGGAAAAGGTTAGGGAATGCTATGCCAGCCTGTTCACCGATCGAGCCATCTTCTACAGGGTGCAGAAAGGATTTAACCATCTTGACGTGGCTCTCTCAGCCATAGTTCAGATGATGTGCCACTCTGAATCCAGTGGCGTAATTTTCACCATGGATCCCACCAACGGCGATGAATCTGTTGTTATGATCGAGGCAACTTACGGGCTGGGCGAGTACGTTGTAAAAGGTAGCGTGACACCGGACACATACTACGTGGACAAGGGAACGCTCAAGATCATCCGAAAAACCATACCGACCAAGAATATAATGCTAGTGCAGAAACCGGACGGCGGGACCGAGGAGAAGCTCGTGCCTGACTCGCTGAAAGATGACCAAGTCCTGGATGACGATAAGATAGTTGAACTCGCGAAGTATGCACTCAAGATCGAGGAGCATTATGGGCGAGCAATGGACATTGAATGGGGATTCGATAAACAGACCCGCAGGCTGCTCATACTGCAGGCGCGCCCTGAAACGGTGTGGTCCTTAAGAAAGATCCCGATCCCCCCGACGACAACCGCGGTAGTGTCAGATAGAAGAATTCTTGTGAAGGGACTCCCAGCTTCGCCGGGGGTCGGAGCAGGCAAAGCCCACCTGATTCCATCAGTTGAGCGGGTGGGCGAATTTCAAACCGGCGAGATTTTGGTTACTGAAATGACAGCACCCGATTGGGTTCCCGCAATGAAGAAAGCCAGAGCAATTGTCACAGACTCTGGTGGCATGACCTGCCACGCGGCAATTGTGAGCAGGGAACTTGGAATTCCTTGCATCGTAGGTACCAAGGACGGAACACGAGTTCTAGCGACGGGAATGGACGTTACGGTGGACGCCAAGAGCGGTGTCGTTTATGAGGGAATATGCTTGGAGACGGCAATCTCCCAACCGCAGCCAACCTTCTTCTCGGGCCACTCAGGATACACGGAGGCTCCTGTGACTGGGACAAAGATTTTCGTCAATCTCGGCGAGCCTGAGCTTGCGGAAAAAATCGCTCAGCTACCTGTTGACGGCGTCGGCCTTCTACGCATGGAATTCATCGTGAGCGATCACATAAGGAAACATCCGATGTGGCTGATCGAGATGGGCCATCCTGAGGAATTTGTGAATAAATTGGCGGACGGACTGGCAACTTTCTGCAGGGCATTTTACCCGAGACCCGTGGTGCTCAGGTTCAGCGATTTCAAAACAAACGAGTACGCCAAACTGGAAGGTGGAGAGAAATACGAAGGTGCGGTAAAGGAGGCGAATCCTCTGCTCGGGTTCAGAGGAGCAAGCCGCTACACCGATCCGAGATATGAGCCAGCCTTCAAGCTTGAGATTGCCGCCGTCAAGAAAGTTCGGAACGATATGGGACTCAAGAATCTGTGGTGCATGATCCCCTTCAACAGGACGGTAGATGAATTTGTGAAGATTCGCGAGCTCATGCGACAGGAGGGCTTGAGGCAGGACGAGGACTTCAAGCTCTGGATAATGGCGGAAATCCCCAGCAACATCCTCCTCGCAGACGAGTTCTGCAAGGCAGGGGTCGACGGCTTTTCAATTGGAAGCAACGACCTTACCATGCTAATACTCGGCGCGGACAGAGACAACGAGACTCTCGCACACTTGTTCGATGAGAGAAACTTAGCTGTCAAACGTGCCATCAAGAACCTCATAGACAATGCCCATCAACATGGCAAAACCGTCAGCATCTGTGGGCAAGCCCCAAGCGTCTACCCAGAGTTCACTAGGTTTCTGGTTGAGTCAGGAATTGACAGCATTTCAGCCAATCCCGATGCGGTGATACAGACGAGAAGAATCGTTGCTCAGGTCGAACAAAGGATCCTTCTAGAGAAACTCACGGGTCAGCGCTAGGACGAAATTGCTCTAGCCAGCGTTCTGGTAACGAGATAGATCGGGGGCTACTTAGCGACTAGACGTAGTCCCACCAGATACTTACCCAATTAGCGTACTTCACCTGTGCCACTTCCCGCAAGACACGGGCGTACTCCATTTCGGTGGTACGACGTGCTGGACATCTAGCCGTCACGAAGCTCACCGCTGACACGGTACTGTCCGTAATACAATTAAATGAAATCTTGTATTACTCTGGGATTCATGAAACGACGCTACAGTATGACGCTAGACCCATCTCTGATGCACAAGGTCGACCTATTGGTGAATGGAGCCCGATTTACAAATCGCTCCGAGACTGTGGAGTTCCTGTTGAAACTCGGAATGGAGCAGTTCAGACCAGAGCGGACTGCTCTGATACTTTGCGGCGGCCTCGAGACTCGCGTAAGACCAACTTCATTCTCAACCCCTAAACCCCTGTTACCAATAGGTTACAAAGCACTCCTAGAATACCAGATTGAATATCTCAAGCGATTTGAATTTGATAGAATCATTCTCGCTATCGGATACCTCCAAGAACAGATAGTCCGATACTTGGACGAGCACAGGCTAGGAATACGATTGCGGTACAGTTTCGAGAAAGAACCTCTCGACACTGGAGGAGCAATTAAGAATGCTGAAGCCATGATTGGCTCCGACTTTCTTGCGCTCAATGGCGACGTTATCTTCGCAGGTTTGGATCTCGATAAGTTGATCTATGCGCACAAGAAATCTAACGCTCTAGTTACAATCGTTCTTGCCAAATCAAGGACGCCGACAAGGTTCGGAGCCGCGGATGTTGACAGCGATAATAGGGTGACAAGCTTCATCGAGAAACCCAAGAAGCAATTTCCAGGTGAGGTTTGGGTAAACGCGGGAGTATACGTAATTCGGCCCTCGATCCTCACAAGAATCCCAAAGGGAAGACGGACTTCTTTGGAACTGGACGTTTTCCCGAGACTTATGCGCGAGGGAACCATCTTCGGTTACAAACATGAAGGTTACTGGGCTGATGTTGGAACGCCGGAAGACTACCTACGCGTCCAGAAAGACCTCCTGACGGGTGTTTTCAAACCTGAGGAAGCAACAGCAGAAACGAGTTGATCTGGCTATCCCTGCTCACGTTAACAATGGAATCCTGCTCTTCAGATCTCTAAGAACTTCATCCGCATCGTGCTGCGTAACGCCGCGCGATAATGCAGGCCTCGCTTCATCGTCACTCTCAATCAATTCCGGAGCCTTTTCCCCAACGACTGCTTCGAACAATTTCCGCCAGTTCTTGGGAATAATCGCGGCGTAATCGAAAGCCGCCAAAGTGGATGCCACGACCGTCCAAGTCCTGGCGACATTGGCCAAATTGTAACCACCGCCTCCGAAAACGATCAGGCGAGCCTCACTGATGTCATGGGCAAGATTGTGTACGGTAGAAGCAATCTCACGGTACGCTTTCGTTGTAATTTGAAGATGAGCAAGGAGGTCGTTTGCGTGAGCATCTGCTCCGCATTGCATCAGGAAGACCTGTGGACGATATTTTCTGACAGCGGCTGGAACTATCTGCCTGAACAAGTTGAGATAGACATCATTGCCTGTGAATGGGGGAAGTGGAACATTGATTTTGAGGCCGGAAGCTTTCCCTTCTCCGATTTCTTGAATAAATCCTGTCCCTGGGAAGAGGTGGCGTCCATCTTCATGGAAATCTATGTCTAGGACAGCTGGGTCAGAGTAGAATCCATACATAACGCCATCTCCGTGATGTGCATCAACATCCAGGTATAGTATTCTTTCAGCTGCGTACTTCCGCTTCAGGTATGAAATTGAAACTGCTGGATCATTGAATATACAAAACCCTGAAGCACTATGTGGATGGGCATGGTGAAGACCTCCAGCAATATTCATAGCGTGCGAGAATTTCCCAGACATGACGAGATCGATAGCCATCAATGAAGCTCCCGTAGCTAGCGCAGAAGCTTCATAACACCCAGGAAATACCGGGGTGTCCCCAATATCGAAAAGCCCCTTTCCCGAGCGACTCATGCGACCTACAAGGTTCAAGTACTCTTCTAGATGAAAGAGGAGAAGCTCTTCGCGACTGGCCACGCGAGGTTCGACGACTTTAACATTTGGAGAAGAGAGAAGCCCCACTGCTTTCATCAGCTCGAATGTGAGCTTCAACCTAGTAGGTTTGAGGGGATGAGCTGGACCAAAATCGTACTGTTGAAACGAATCGCTGTAGACGATGCCGAGCGTCAGTGGTAGCCCCTCACGAAGCGACTCCCACCAATTCAGCACGGCACAATATCACTTATTCGAACTCCTGAGTTCAGTTCTCCATGTCGGTTTGCGGCTTCAATCTAGACCTCGACGGATTTTCATTAGCCCAAACTTGAATAGTCCATACGTCATTAACGGAACTCGGTGCCCGAAGGTGCTACAATCCCCAGACACATTCAAGCTCACAATAACCGAGAAAGCCGCAGAGAAGATCAAAGCAGCCATGAAAAAACAAGGAAAGAAAGACGCAATCTGCGTGTGTGCATATCCGGCGGCGGTTGCCACGGTTTCCAGTACAGTCTGACTTTCGATAGCAAGAACGACCACGACCATGTCATAGAAGTCCATGGCGTCAAGATAATTTTCGATGAGCAAAGCGCTCCATACTTGGAGGAGGCTGAGATTGACTACGTAGAGTCAGTCATGGGAGAAGGTTTCATGGTAAACAACCCAAACGCAGTCGAAACCTGCGGTTGCGGGCACCCCTTCAAAGCTAAGTAGCGCTACCAATCCGCCACCGGACCACTTAGAAAACCTCGCCTCCTTTTCTCATAAGAGGGTCACGGAATAGTAGGAGGCCCGAAGCATTGCTCCTTGCAGCGAATTATGTAGCCAATGCGAGAACTGTATTCAGCAGGGCTCGATTGTTGATGGTGGTTTGGATGTTATGGCGTAACTCACCCAAGTGACGCCTTGGACTTCCCCGGCTATTCGACTGCTGATTTCCTCTAGGACACCGCTTGGAAGTCTAGCCCAATCCGCGGTCATACCGTCCAATGAAGTAACAATGCGCACTGTAACCATATGGCCCAATTTTCTCTCATCACCCAAGACTCCAACGGCCAAGTCGTCACCGACAATTGCAAACGCTTGCCAGATCGAATCGTACAATCCGTGACGCAAGAGAACATCCTCGACTATCATTCCTGCTTCACGGCAAATCCTGAGCTTCTCTTCCGTTATTTCACCAGTTATCCGAACTGCCAAACCTGGTCCAGGAAATGGGTGCCTTCCAACTATCGCATCTGGTATGCCAAGTTCCTTGGCCAGTTTCCTGACCTCGTCCTTGTAGAGGAATTTCAACGGTTCAATGGTTCCGAACTTCGACCATTCAGGTATGCCTGCAACATTGTGGTGGGTCTTGATCCTAGAAGCGGGGCTCCCAGTTCCCGCGCTCTCAATTACGTCCGGGTAAAGCGTCCCCTGAGCCAGCCATCGAAAAGTTCCAAGCTTAGCGCTTTCTTCGGTGAAGACCTTGATGAACTCCTCGCCGATGATCTTGCGCTTCTCCTCAGGATCTTTGACTCCTCTTAGTCGTTCAAGAAAACGCTTGGATGCCTCCACATTGTGGAGATTGAGGTTGAGATCTTCCTTCAGAGTCTTTAGGATAAGCTTCTCTTCATCCATTCTTAGTAATCCGTGATTCACAAAGACGCATGATAACTTGTCACCTACGGCTCGCTGCACTAGCACTGCCGTTGTGGTTGAATCTATGCCTCCGCTAACGGCACATAATACCCTGTCATTCCCGACCTCTGAACGAATATGATTGACTGTCGTTTCGATGATTGACTGTGAAGTCCAAGTTGGCGAACAGCCACTTATGACATTGGCAAAATTCTTGATGATATCGATTCCCCTCTCTGTATGCGCCACCTCCGGATGGAATTGAACGCCATACAGACGCCGTGATGACTCACGGATTGCAGCCGTGAAGCAGTTCTCCGAGCTCGCTATGACTTCGAATCCCTTCGGAAGCTCCTCAGCATAATCCCCGTGACTCATCCATGAAACAATAGACCCACCGATGCCGCTGAACAGATCAGTTGAATCTCTGATTTCTAGCGGAGTCTTCCCATATTCGCGGCGCTTGGTGGCTTTGACCCTACCTCCGAGCATTTGGACCATGAGCTGCAGACCGTAGCAGATGCCGAGAACGGGTATCCCCTGCTGGAAAATCTGAGGATCGCATTTAGGGGCATTTTCGTCGTAGACGCTTGCAGGTCCTCCGGAGAGTACAACGCCCTTCGCGTTTATTCTGAGGAGCTCTTTCGCGGGAGTTGTGTAGTGAAGAAGCTCCGAATAGACTTCACATTCCCTTATCCGCCGAGTGATAAGATGAGAGTACTGTCCCCCAAAATCAAGGACAGCAACCACTTCTCTCGGCATCGCCCATCAATCACTCATGTAGGTATTGCAACATTAACGTTGCCACAAGGAGGTTTGGGATCATTTGATTCTCTTGAGACCTGTCGGATACCTTAGCGCTAGGTCTGCGTACGCGTCCTTGTACTTGTTCCAGAGTTGTTTGTCTGACTCTGTAACATCTCGAACGATCTTGGCAGGGATACCCACGGCCACTTTTCCGTCAGGGATTGATTGACCGATCGTCACGACAGCGCCTTCGCCGATAATGCTCCACACGCCGACCACGGCGTAGTCGCTGACGACCGCTCCAACCCCTATCACGGCATACTCCTTTATGGTGCAATTGTGTAGCAGCGCACCATGGCCGACCTGGACATGGCTTCCAACTTCACATTTCTCGTTAATGCGTGCGTGTAAGACACAGTTTTCCTGAACACTCGTTCTATCGCCGATTACGACTTTTCCATAGTCGCCCCTAATTCTGGCGCCTGGACCTATGTAGCACTGTTCTCCAATTATTACATCACCAACGACCTTGGCATCTTCGTCCACGTAGGCGGATGTAGCGATCGATGGCACGCGTCCTTCGAATTCAAAAATGCCCAAGTATCTTCCCGACCCCATTTCCTCAATCGAAGCTTATCGCAGCTAATGGGACGTGAGCATGCCACCTGCTATATTCGTTTTACCCGTCATCATGTATCCAGCGTAAACGGTTCCACGAATTCAAGAACGATCACATCTAGCCCGATACCACCGATACAAGCCAACTTTGATGATGCATCCGTGATGCTGAAACATTGATATACGATATTGGGGGAACCCCGTCTTCAAGGCATGTCATTGCTTCGAGCGATTTCGGATCTGGTAACACGGAAAATCATACCTAGGAACCTGAGATATCGTTTTGCGCGATCAGGCCACGGGAGAGAATTCGATCATCTTGCGGCTTACAGGGAGCAAAGTGGTTCGGAGCATTGCCCTTGCTGTAGAATGCCCCTTGTGACGAAGACAGAGAATCACCTGACAATGTCGCACAACGTGCGAACTTGTCAACTTGTCAACCTAGCGCTTGCGAACTTAGGCATAAGCCTTGACCAATGCGTGCAGGTGAGGATCTACCCGTATTTCGGACCGTTGAAAGGATACTACTCTCCAGCGAATCCGTTCACAATTCACATTTCGGAAGAGATGTACCAGCTGTTCCCCGAATATGTCATCTTCCATGAGACGAAACATTTGGTTGACTGCCTGGGGAAAGGATGGAGTGAGGAGAGTTCACCTGACCCGTTTGCCCGCGAGTTGTGCGGGAGGTATGGGTTCAGATGCCCGCCTCCGCACCAATCTGTCGCTATGATTAATCTCACTGGCGTGCAGATGTCCTGTTAGCTTGTCCGGTACGCTGACTCACGATGCAGATTGGGAAACGCTAGTCAGGTCAGAGCTCTTCGCTTCACGAAGTCACAGTTGCGTTAACTCTCAACTCAAAACGTACAGCTTTATCTTCTCTTCCAGTTGGCTCTTCGGAAGTGCTCCCACTATCCTATCTACTTCTTCCCCGTTCTTCATGACGAGCAGTGTAGGGATGGCCATGATACCGAACCGCTGTGCGGTCTCCGGATTTTCGTCAACATTCAACTTGCCAAAGACTATCTTACCGCTGTATTCCTTCGCCAGCGCCTCAACAATCGGAGCGATGGCGCGGCAAGGGGCGCACCAAGCGGCCCAACAGTCTACAACCAACAACGGGTAGGTCTTCACAGTCTGGTCGAAATTCCTATCGCTAACCACAATGGGCCTGTCAATGCTGGGTGTTGACATTTTCTCCATTAGTTCACGCATCTTCCTTGTTCGTATGTCGTCAAGCTCATCCAAAGTTGGACCTCTTTCGAGAGCTCAGGCGACACAGTAATCATTTGTTATAAACATACCCTGCGACTAACTCAATTGATACTACGCATTAACACCATAGACTTCTGCGAAGATCAAACCAAAAACCCGACCTGATCATTGAAGTCACATCGAAGATGGGGGCACTGGCTGGAAGGATTAGTCAGAAACGCTGCTTTCGCTCGGGATATCGTAAGCAACCGGAGGCCGTGTCGGAGTACTTGATGAATTCCGCGAGCTTCTCTGAGAATTCTTGGAAATACTTTCCGCATCAACCTTAAGAACGGTCGCGTGGAAGGTTTCAACTTGTGAGAGCTGTTGGGTCTTGATTTTGATTTCAGCGAAGAACAGGAACTCTTCAGAAGAACGATCCGCGAATTCGCTAGAAAGGAGATTGCTCCGAGAGTTAGGGGATATGAACGTAAGAGAGAGTTTCCCTGGGAAATCTACAGAAAGATGGGACAGAATGGGCTTCTAGGTCTACGATTCCCCAGAGAGTACGGAGGTCAAGACGCAGACGCTGTCACGATGGGAATCCTAGTCGAAGAACTGGCTCGAGTTGGGTGGCAGATACCCCTCGGGGACATCATGGGAGAAATCCTTGCGCTTCACGGCTCTGAAGAGTTGAAGTCAGAGTGGCTTCCCCCGTTGGCAAAGGGCGAAAAGATTCTCGGAGTGGCCAACACCGAGCCCTCCGCGGGCTCCGACGCCGCAGCAATCATCACGCGTGCAGTGCGGCAAGGTGAGCACTATGTCCTCAAAGGAGAAAAGCAGTACATCACAGGCATCAATGAGTGTGCGGCATACTGCGTTCTGGCAAAGACGGATCCAGACAAGGGTTCGAAGGGAGTGAGCATGTTCTTGGTTGAGATGAACCGACCGGGGGTTGAGAAATACGATCTTGACGCTTTGGGCTGGAGGCTTTTCTCCTTTGGGGGCATCGTTCTCAAAGATGTCAAGATTCCCGCAACGAATCTGATCGGAGAGGAAAATCGAGGTTTCACCTACGTAATGGAAACATTCGATCTGATGCGTACGCTGCTTGGCATATGGTGTGTCGGTATGGCTGAGGGGGCGCTTGATGAGAATATTGAATACGTGAAGCAGCGAAGCGCGTTTGGACGCCTGATAGCGAAATTTGAGTCGGTTCAATCCCGCATAGTTGATGGCTACACCCGACTTGAAGCAGCGCGGCTACTTTGCTACAGAACACTCTGGTTGAAAGATAAGGGCCACAAGATTACGAAGGACTCAGCCATGATCAAATGGTACACTCCTGAGGTTGCCTTCGATGTGGTGAACGACTGCCTGCAAAATCGAGGGGCAATCGGATTCACAACAGAATGTATGGACGAATACCGATTGCGAGAAATTCGAGGTGCGATGATAGGCGACGGAACTGCCGACATCAACAAGATCATTGTTGCACGTGAGTTGCTAGGCAGGGAGTTCTTGCCCTATCGGTAAGAACATGTGCCATTCGGATCTGCAGAATCTTACGCGGTATCAACAGGAGATGCTGGCGAATCGCAGACCATTAGTGACGACGCTATCTCGTGCCCTTCTAATAGGAGGTCGCTAAAGATGCCGGCCTCTATTGGCCGGACCAATCAGTCTTGAGAACCGAATCCTACTTCCCCTCGCTGACGATGGTTGTCAAAGTCGAGCGTATTTTGTCCAGTCTCCGAATCTTCCAAGTAATCACTTCTTTCAGACGATCCATAGATTCAGTCTCAACCTTTGCAACAATGTCGTAAACACCGTATACGAAGTATGATTCCTTGACCTCAGGGACTTGACGGAGGCTCTTCAAGACATCATTTTCTGCACCTGCGTCAATATTCATAAAGACGAAAGCTTTCGGCATTGAGGCAAACCCCATGCAAGAGTACGGTTGACGAAGATTAAGAGATTATCTATGAGGGCGTATTCCAGCCGGAGGGGGACGGACAGTTGTCGACACAGCCGGAAGTCATGATTCAGCGTATTGAGGAGCTTGTTCGAAGACGATTGACAACGGACAGAAGGATGAGTTACGGATGGTTGATTGTCCCTCTTCTTCCAATTCTAGTGGGAATAGCGCTTGCCGCGTCTCTAGTGCGGGTAATCATTTCCCTAGTCCCCGAATTCAGCAGCTTTGAACAGCCTCAAGAAGCATCGCGCCTATTCGGGGAAATTTTCGTGCTTTATGGAGTAGCGATCATGTCGCTATTCCTTGTACTTTTGCTGGGCGCATTTGCACTTTACAACCTTCTCGATCGAAGAAATGCCCATTTCAGGAGACAGCAACAGCTCTTCGTTACCCTCGCAAAGTATCTTGCAACCAAGGCCGGAGTAAGTTCAAGTTCGAAGCTGACGCTGATAGCCGAGGACTCCGTCTTCGAGGAGCAAGAGAGACCAGCCGGGCTTTGGTCAATACTGTATGTTTTCGTTACACCAATCATCGGTCTTGTAGTTGCTTACAACCTTACACAAGACCTGCGCAAGCACGAGGAACGACAGTCAAACTATTACCAAGTCCTCCTAGGCACTCTCGGCGAGATAGGCATTACAGCCACCCCGATGTCCCTGTACAAGTCGCACAAGAGGGATCCACTGTTGTACATAATACTGACAGCCATCACAGGTGGGATTTTCTGGATATACTGGTTCTACACGCTTCTCAAAGACTACAACGAACACTTCGCGGACCATTCGTCCTTCGAAGAGCAACTTCTTGCCGCGCTCAAACCAACAACGCCGCCGAGGGTCTGCGCGGCATGCGGGGGCTCAGTACCTGAGAACGCAAGATTCTGTCCATACTGTGGGGCCGCACAAAGAAGCTAGGGTGACTTCGATGAGATTTCCCTCGAAGATAGGTTTCGTGTTTAAGCGCAACAAACTGTTGATCGGAGTGATTGCCCTCACATTTGTGTCTATTATGACCGTCTCAACGGTAGTCGCCTATGTGATCTTCCTAACGTCTCCCGACCTGGTTAGCGGGCTTCGAGATATCTTCGGAACAGCCAAAGGATATCTTGCTCCGCCTCCTCCATACACGAATGAACTCTACCGACTCATTTTCCTGAACAACATAGGTCATTTCTGGAACCCGCTTCGCGCACTGGTTTGGCTACCCTTTGTCGGCGCCTACAGCTTGGGTTACGAACTGCTTCTGAACGCGATCCTAATCGGAGGCGTAGCATCTTTCACCACTCTGACTAGGGGGGCCGTCTACACCGTCGCGGGATTGACCCCACACGGGATAATTGAGATCCCAGCATTCATCCTAGAATTTGCTGGGTTGGCGCGGTGGCATGTTACCACCACAAAAGCGATTTACGCAAAATTGAGCGGCCGGAATGTTGACCGACCGCTACTTCTAGAGGGAATAAAGGATACTATGGTGTTGTCGCTGTTCTCAGTTGTGTTGTTTGCCGTGGCGGCATACATTGAGGCGTTCGTTACTCCACGTTTCTTGGGACTTTAGGCGAATTCGTAAGTGACTTGAACTGTGGCAGTAATCTCGACCGTACCGGGCTGGATCGGTGTAGCAGGGACTGCCTGGGCTAGCTTCTCGAAAGTTGGCTGGAATGTGTAACCTGGTGTCACGGAGATGGGCCCGACCATCTTGACTCCAAGACTTGTGGTCATCGCCTTTGCTTTGGCATCAGCATCTTGAATCGCCAGTTGCAGAGCTTGACTTTGGAGTGTCGCCAATGTCGAAGTTGAAAGCGTGAAGATTACTCCCTGTACTTCGTTCGCTCCCGCCATCAGTGCAACATCCAAGACCTTTCCTACTGAAGCCAAGTCTGTTAACGTGACTTGTATTGCATTGCGAGCTACGTATCCTAGAATTCTCGGCGGAGTAGTCTGATCGGGTTTACTTTCGTATATTGGAGTCAAGGAGTACGATGAGGTTTCTATGGAGTCCTTGCCGATCCCAGCATTGACAAGCGCTTCCATGACCTTGGACATGATAGCCGCATTGTCACTGGTCGCCTGAGTTGCTGATGCTGCCTGTGTCTGAACAGCGAGGAGTAAGACGGCTTCATCTGGGTTTGCTGATACCGTACCTACACCGGTAACTTGAAGCGTCTTCGTTATCGGAGTCGGAGGGATGACTTGTGGCCCTAGTGGTCTCGTCAGGGTTATGGCGCTGATAAGAACCATTGCTACTATTGCAATGGCAGCGAGATAGTAGATTCTTCGTGCCGCAATTTCACTCATTCAAAGCACCTCCCTTTTTCCTGGATGATTGGTGAAGGAACACTCCCTGCCATAACCTCATGGTTTTGAACATGGCGTTCATGTTTTAGAACACCCGAGGGGACACTCGCTGCAAAGTCCCCTAACGCTGGGGGAGAGGATATTTAATGGACAGGGATATGGTGAAAGGACACCCCTCCGTTGTCGTTTTCGTTACACTTGGCAGCTGAAATTTTATCTGGCCAGAGGCGAGGTAGGCGTCGAATTCGTGGTCGCACTTGTTCAAACTCTTCATAACCAGTCGCGTAATTGACCAGATATCGCGTGACGTGAGTCGACCCTACGAACGTATAGGACTATTGATGGGTACTTTGGAGAACGGATCGCTTTGGGTCAATGACATAATTCCCGCTGGTGGTGAGATGAGTGAGGTTTCTTGCGTTTTTCCTCCGGAGCGACTTGCGGAGGTCGCGCACGATATGATCGAGGGGAGGATAGAGGGGCGGATAGTTGGTTGGTATCATTCTCACCCAGGACATGGCTTGTTCCTGTCGCAGACAGATTTAGACACACACATGCGCTTCTACCAGTTCTCACCTTACGCGATATCACTGGTTGTTGACCCTAAGTCGCGAGAGTTTGGAATCTGGATTTATGAGAACGGCGTCGGGGTAGTGCAATTGCCAGCCAATCTTATTCACATCATTTGACCATGCTCTGATCGAGGATCTTGTTCTCCTTCACGATCATCGCATGAAGCTTCCGCACCGAGGGAATATTGGAGCCTCTAAGGTTTCTCGTAGTGCTCTTCCAGAGATCCCTCAATATGGTTGGAGGGTATCCTCTGCGGTTGTAGTTGATAACCTGCAGGAGAATGTCTAGGCCATCGGCGGCATGCACGATCTTTGACTCAATCGTCTTTCTCGCAAGAAACTCGTCTTGAAGGTTTGTGTATTCTCGAACGATATCAGAATGCTTTATTGCACGAATCAGATGGTTCCAAGCTGCGCGTTCAAGTTCAGCCTTGATCGCTTCACCCCTCCTTCCCAAGTAATCCAAGTAGGCCTTACTAATATCAAAGGTCAATGATTCCGAAAGATCGTGCAGGATAGCCATCCTCAGAACACGGACAATATTTACGCGGACACCACGTTTACGCTCAAGGTCAGTCAAGAGCATTGAAATCGCGCAACTCGAGAACGTGTGATCCGCAACAGACTCGACATCATGCAAGCTCACACCGTGGCTGATCCATCCAGTTCTCGGAAGTGTCTTCATCTTGGTGATATTCAAAAGGAAATCTAGGAACTTTGATGCCCCCGCTTGGTTCAACGCAGAGACAACAAGGGTTAAGCTTTTGCTACAATAGTTATTGCCTTTCCAGCTCATCTTGAGGCGCTATGCAATTACGTTTCGAGGCCAGCCCTATTCTATCGGATCATATTCTCATGACAGTGGTTCAAACGTAGGCTTTGCGAACTCCACTTAGGCGGACTGACGTGCTCGCTTAGCCGTATATGGCGAAGCTTTCTCTGCGATTCTGGCATACATGCGGGTCCTTGTCGGTTGCTAGGGAGAGCGCTTGAGTGGTTCGATTCACGCATTGATAAGATACTAGGTATTTTCTAGGCGAGTGCCTTGCCGCAGAATGGACAGAATGTGCGAATCTGACCTTTGCAGCCAAGATAACTCGGGTAGTATGCCGAAGCAATGTTTCCTGATACGAGTTATATCTTTGGCAGATTCGTACTTATTCAAAGGAACTGATTGAGCGGTCCCAGTTCATGTCCGCAAGCGCTAGGCTACTACCTGTCAAGGAATATCCGTGATACCGCAGTCCACATCGAAATCTGGATGCCAATTGATCCGATCTTGATCCTCAACTTGTTTCGGAACTAGGTTGCAGCCGTACTTCGTGTTGGCGATTAGCGATGTGAAGTTAACTTTGAACAGAGCCCGAGCTGTGGACGGCAGGAGCGTGGATAGGGCGAAAGCTGCAACTACCAGCGCTGAGATGTCGGAGACGGGTTTACCTCTTGTCAGAACAGTCAAGCCTGGGGCGGATGCTTTCTCGAAGATCTTCTCTTGGCTGTTGTCCTCGTAGGTTGCGATCAATGGCATTTTGAAGTTGACCGCGCCAGCGCACAAGACGCTTGCGGGAATAGTGGTTCCGTCCGGAAGCATGATCTGCCTGTTGCTGTCGAAGATGTAGGGTGCGCCAGAGAAGATTCTGCGCAAACTTTCCGTGCCCCTTGTGAGAGTGATGCCTACTGCAATCACTATGACTGCGATCAGAAAGAACGCCAACCTTTCGGCATCTTGTACATCCAGTCAGCTCGGAAGAAAGAAAGCAGCATTTTTCCTGTGATCTGAGATGGGTACACGAGCTGTTCTTCTGCTGGCGGCCTTGTACATCGTTCTCGTGGTTCTCACAGCCTTCAGGATTCCGGGTGGAATCTGGGGAGTGGTTAGGTCGGGGGATTCATTCTGGGACTTGTGGGAGCAGCCATAGCGATTAGGGCTGAGGTTAGGCTCTGGCAGGAACGCCCAGCCGCTTAGGCAAAGCTCGGCTCTGTCGGCGGCACCACATCGAGGCTGATGATCGCCTAGCGCTGCTTGCTGCGAACCGTTTTGATATCATATATGCGCGCGCCAAATGGTCGCAACCCGGCCGTCAGCAACCACGTAATCCAAACTTCGCGGGGATCGTTACTACAGAGTCCTGTTGCTGGTGACAAACTGAGTACATGCTTGAATTCCCTGACTCCGTGTAGGCATGATTCCATGGAAGTCGTCGGCAAGTCCAGCATCACCGGGAAATTTCAAGTGACGCTCCCGAAATCCGTAAGAGAATACCTCAGGGCTGATAACGGCGACCTATTGGTCTTCATCAAAGACCACGATAAGATTGTGGTAAAGAGAGGCACAGTGAAGATCGAAGAATGAATCATTCGCTTGGCTCTTGATGGAGGCTTTCAAGATTAGCTGATTGAGATGCATCGGCGACGAACGGGTAGAGAGTTCAACGATGTGTTAGTCGAATCCATAGACGAAACCATAGTCGCGCTATTCAGCCGGAAAGTGGTCGATGCGCTCTTCCTTCACCTACAGACAGTTCACTCTATTACGAAAAATGAGGTCCCCTACCGACTTGAAACACTGTTCTCTACACTGGAGAGGACATTTGGCCTCTCTAGCTCCAAGATAATCTGCAAAGCGATTGCGAGGAGACTCCATGTCAAACTTGCTTTAGCCTTCTTTGACAATCCTGGCCGAACATTTCTCGAATACGTTGAAGAAGCGAAGATCAAGCTAGAAGACAGTAAGATCCAACTCTGAAGAGGAAAGGAAAAGACTTGCCAAGAAGAAGGAAACTTGGAGGAGTATCATCCAAACCCGCAAAGCCGAAAGTCAGATACAAGAGGACTTCGCAAATCGGCATCACGGAAGGCAGGAGAGCGGATGGCTTACTGCTTCACGCAGACCTTCTACGAAAGAGCTTCAACAGTGCCAAGGACGCCCTCTTCGTCCTTGACGCCAAGGTTCCCCCCGTCATACTAGAATGCAATCAAGCGGCGTCCAAAATCTTTGGATACAACAAGTCTGAGATGGTAGGCAGAACGACGGCTTTTCTTCACGTAAGCAGCGAAAGCCTCAGAAAGTTCCAAGCTCAACTCTACCCAGCGATTAAGAAGAATGAGTACTTCAGCTTCGACTATCAAATGAAGCGCAAAGATGGCTCCGTGTTCCCCTCGGACCACACGGTGACGCCGCTTCTAGACGACCATGGGAAGCGAATAGGCTGGGTTAGTGTTGTAAGAGACTTAACAGAACAGAGGCAGGCGGAGGAGACACTGCGGGAGAGTGAGGAGAAGTATAGGGCACTAGTAGAGAATTCGCCCAACATGATTGGAATCCTCCAGGATGGGATTCTGAAATACGTTAACAAGACTGGGCTCGAAAGGTTGGGTTGGAACTACGAAGAGATCACTTCACCTTCCTTTGACCCAATAGAGAATGTGGTTGCTGAGAGATTCAGAAGTCTGGTCAAAGAGAATGTCGGCAGAAGGCTGCGTGGTGAAGACATTCCACCTTATGAGATAAGCCTAGTCACTAGGGACGGCTCTGAAATCTGCGTAGTGGTTCGAGGGGCAAGAATCACCTACAAAGGCAGGCCTGCGGACGAGTTCGTCTTCATCGACATTACTGAACGTAAGCAGATGCAGCAAGAGCTCTTAAGGTCTAATCAATTCTTGACGAGCGTCATAGAGAATGCGGATGTCTGGCTTGATGTGCTAGACGAGAAAGAACGCGTCCTAATCTGGAACAGGGCTGCAGAAGTTGCGAGCGGCTATTCTCGAGAAGAGGTCGTGGGACACTGGAAGATATGGGAATGGCTCTACCCAGATCAAGAATACCGAAAGCAGATCACTGAAACTGTCGCCGACATACTGCAACATGGAAGGGTTGACACGAATGTTGAGACAAAGATCAGGCGGAAGGACGGGGAGACTAGGATAATATCTTGGAACGATCGGGCCCTAACTGACTCGGATGGCAAGGCGATCGGGACTATCGCAATCGGGCACGACATTACTGAACTGAGGGAGATGCAAGACGAGCTTGAACGCTACTCCAAGCACCTGAAGGAATCTGAGGAGAAGTTGAGGGCACTCCATCAACACGCGTTGCAGCTGGGCTCCGCCAGCAATATCGAGGAGATCGCGGAGAGTACACTGGATGCAATCCAATTTGCCCTCGGATTCGATGTCGCTGATGTCTACCTCGTTGCCGGAGATTGTCTGCGAGTGAGAGGAACGAGGGGAGCACCAACAGGATTATCTGAAGAACACCTTAACGGACGCGGCTTGGTGGCGAAAGCTGCGAGAAGCCAGGCAACAATTCGAGTATCGGACACGACCAAAGAACCGGACTATGTTGATAGAAAAGGATGGGATTGGACGGGGCCTCACACGATGCTTTCGGAGCTTGCCGTACCCGTAGTAGTGGACGCAGAAACTGTTGCCGTCCTGAACGCCGAAAGCATTCGTCTTGATGCCTTCTCTAGCGAAGACCAGAGACTCCTCGAAACATTGGCGGCTCACGTTGGATCCGAAATGCACCGTCTGAAACGCGGGCAAGAACTTGAGACGTATTCAAAACATCTTGAGGAGCTTGTGGAAGAACGCACCAAGAGACTTCTCGAGAGTGAGGAAAGATATCGATCCATAGTTCAGAACATTCCAGCCATGGTGTGGACTTCCAGCGAGAAGGGCGATGCAGTATTCATCACGCCAAATGTGAAAGAACTTCACGGCTATACCCCAGAGGAAGTCTACACTGGTGGCCAGCCCGTCTGGTCCAAGCACATACATCCAGATGACAGAGCGAAGTTGAGCGAAGGGTACGAGGCGCTCTTCACTGATGGAAGAGTGTTCGATGTCGAATACAGGTATCAACGACCTGATGGCAAGTGGCTGTACTTGAATGATCGGGCTGACTTGGTGTACGAGAAAGACGGGGTAAGATACACGGATGGAGTCACGACGGATATCACCGAACGCAAGAAGATTGAGACCGCTCTACGTGAGTCCGAGGAGAGGTTCAGAGGAATCGCTGAGAGAAGCGTTGATGGAATCTTCGAGGTTGATCTTGAGGGTCGCTTGACTTACGCTTCCCCGGCGGTGGAGAGGATCTTGGGTTACGAGCTCGGGGAAGTGGTTGGGACACTTTTCCACAAGTACCTGTCTACATCGGAGCTTCCGAAGGCCGCTTCAAGTCTGAGTAGTCTGAGAGACGGAAAGAATGTCGAGGGCGTAGAGTTTTGTGCTCTGAAGAGAGACGGGTCTCAGGTTTTCGTTGAGATCGGCTGCTCTCCAATTGTCACGGGCGCAAAGGTTGTTGGTGCCCAAGGAATCATCAGGGACACAACTGAACGGAGGAAGACGGAGGAGCGTCTTCACCAAGCTGAGCGGTTTGCTGTGATCGGAGAAACAGCGACAATGGTTGGGCACGACCTCCGTAACCCGTTGCAAGGAATAGCGGGGGCTGCATACAATATAAGAAAACAACTACGGAATGCACCTGACCCATCCACGAAAGAGATGCTCGCAGTCATTGACAACGGAGTTGAATACGCAAATGGAATCATCAATGACCTGTTGGAGTTTTCAAGAGAAATACAACTCCAACGATTCCCCGCTACACCAAGATCAATGGTAACGCAAACGCTCAAAGAAGTTAAGGTCCCAGACAACATCCGAATAGACGATACGACAGTAGATGCTCCAGAGATTCTTGTGGACGAACCGAAGATTAGACGTGCACTTATGAACCTGATCAAGAACGCCATCGATGCGATGCCGGAAGGAGGAAAATTGTCAGTATCTAGCGTGAATTCAGAGAGCGAAGTGTCGATAACTGTCAGCGATACGGGATCTGGAATTGCCCAAGACCAAATGGAGAAGATTGGGACGCTGCTCTATACAACCAAGGCGAAGGGGATAGGACTAGGACTGCCAATCTGCAAGCGAATTGTTGAAGCCCATGGGGGCTCAATGTCGGTTGAGAGCATTGTGGGAAAGGGAACAACCTTCACGCTGAAACTTCCAATCGGAGGTGAACCATCATGAGTGAAGACGAAAAAGGCAGAATACTTGTCATAGACGACGATGAGGGAATACGTAAAGTCGTCAGTGCGGCATTGAAAAGTGAGGGTTACCTAGTGGACACAGCGAGCAATGCGAAGGAAGCCATTGAGAAATCCCAGACCAACTTCTACAACCTGGCGCTCATAGATATCCGCCTACCAGACATGGACGGCACAGAACTTCTGACCGCCATGAAGGAAACAACCCCAGAGATGATGAAGATCATTCTTACCGGCTACCCGGCACTACAGAACGCCGTAGAAGCAGTAAACAAAGGCGCCCACGCCTATTTGGTAAAGCCAGTCAACATGGACGAACTGCTTCGAACAGTCGAAGAGCATCTGAAAAAACAAAGCGAACTGAAGGAATATGGCCAGGAAAGGCTAGCTCAATTCGTGGAGACACGTTTCAAACAACTGCAAACAGAACTCGACACCCCAAAGACGACGAACAAAGAGTAACTCCAACGACAATGCTGCATTTCAGCCCCGTTGGGTCCAACTCTAGCCTCCATTCAACGAACGGGAACAATTTGGTTCTTGATCTTTGATCTTGCCGTTCACATGCACATCGGTCTCGTAGAACTCTAACAAGGATCTGAGGGCAGCTCGCATGTGGAATGCTGCTGAAAGACTCTTCTGAGCGAGGGGCGCCAATCTGCCTTTGATCTGTATGACGACCTCTAGAGGCTGCTGCAGAGCTGGGTCCATGAAAAGCTTGGGTGTCTCGTCTTCCAGAAATTCATAAAGGCGTTTGGCATAGTAGCCTTTGGTTGTGGGTTTGATGTCCGATCCGTCTAGCCAACCCTTCACCTCTAGGAGTTCCTGGAATCGTTCGATCCGCTCACGCTTTCAGGCTTTGACTTTTGTTCTTGGCGCAGACTTGCTGGGCTAGTTGGATGAAAGCGGCGTTCCTCGTGATCCTCGTAGTCGTAACCTATGGGGTTACAGTCACTGCTTTCTGGATGACCTCTCCTAAGAGCTTGACAATCTATCCCAGCATGGATAGTTACAGTTGGCAATCTATCCCGCACGCCAATAACGGCGGTTCCAACAATTTCGAGATAACTTCGGCAAGTCAAGAGTTGAATAAGAACATGAGAGGATGGTTAGCCTTCAACATCTCAGCTATCCCGTCCGGTATTTGGGTCATCAACGCCGAGCTACGCCTGAGGATATGGCACAAAACTACAAGCGAGCCATCCGAGCTGATTGGAGATAGCACTGGTCGAATATACGCGGTCTATCGTTTGACGCAGCCTTGGACAGAATATGGAATAACTTGGGCAAATCAACCAGCCTACACCGAAGAACACCATACGACCGCCGCTGTCCCACCCGGTCAAGGTGGGTGGGAGGGTCCGATACTCTGGATGGAATGGGACATACCGGACATTGTGAAGGATTGGCTTTCGGGAGCAGGCAACTACGGAGTCTTGGTTCGCGATATGCAAGAGAACTCTACGATACTCTACTCCACTCAATTCTTCACGCGCGACCAAGTTCCGAACTCTGGATACTATCCAAGACTCATTGTAACCTATGTAACTCCACAGGAAGTAGCCCTTTTCAGTATCGTCCTGATCCTAGAAGGATTCCTTATCATCAGTATCTGGCGAAGGAGAGAAAGTCCACGTGCACAGTCAGAAGTGTGATGATGCTAGATGGGTCGTTTGGCTGAGGGAGCTAGAAACGCAGTAGAAGTCTGTATGGCGGTCAAACGAGGAGAACATGTACTGATTCTGACCGACCGAGAAACTATCGAAGTTGGAGAAGCCATTCGGGATGCAGCCGAGGAGGCATCCGGAAGCAACGTGAAATTGCTCATAATGGAAGACTACACGGACCGACCGGCAAGGGAACTACCTAAGCCTGTTCTTGGGATGATTCCTTGGGCGGATGTCACCTTCTACGCTGCCCGGAGCAAACCCGGAGAACTCGCAATCCGAGAACCCTTCATTCGAACGGCAGTAAGGTACGCGCGGCACGCACACATGCCCAACATCACAAGGGAACTGATGGAAACCGGTATGTGCGCTGACTATCTGAAAATCTCAGACCTGACTAACAAGCTAGAGGCCGTGGTGAAGGGGCGCCGGAAAGCCAAGGTCACGAACAATGTTGGATCAGATCTTGATGCAGAGTTCAATTCTTCTTGGAAGTGGAAGGTCTCTGACGGATTGTACCATAAGAAAGGAATGTGGGGAAATCTTCCTGAGGGTGAGATTTACACAGCGGCCTACAGAGCAAATGGCACGATGATCATTGACGAACTCGGAGACTGGTTCAGCCCAAAGTACGGTGTGCTCACGAAAACACCTGTGACTTTGACCGTAAAGGATTCACGAGTTGACCTATCCTCAGTCAAGTGTGGCAATGAACAGCTCAGGAAGGAATTCATTGAATACCTGAGCACAGACCCTAACAGCAACCGTCTCGGCGAATTTGCGATAGGCACAAACATCTTCCTTGAACGCTTAACAGGCAACCTACTGCAGGATGAGAAATTCCCATCCGTCCACTGCGCCTTCGGCAACCCGTTCCCGGACGAAACTGGGGCTGATTGGAAATCGACCACACACGTAGACGGGATAATGCTAAAGTGCAGCATCTGGATGGATGGCAAACAGATAATGGATGAGGGCAAGCACTTAACCAAGTAACCGAATCTTTATCCAGTGAAATTCTGACACGCGGACTAGCAACCCAACGAAAGCAATAAGTAAGGACTTTCGTTATCACACCAGTCCTTCATCGGGTTTGAGGAAATTATCGTGTCAGCATTCAGAGCTGGGAAAATTGAGCGAGTAGCAGGACCTGTCGTCGTAGCGTCTAACATGCTCGGTGCTCGCATGTATGAACTTGTCAAAGTCGGTAGCGCCGGACTAATTGGTGAGATAATCCGAGTAGAAGCTGACACAGCGACAATGCAAGTCTACGAGGAGACGACCGGAATCAAACCAGGCGAGACTGTGGAACGCACCGGAGCCCCGCTCTCCGTGGAGTTGGGACCAGGTCTAATTAACCAGTTCTTTGACGGAACTCAACGACCGCTTCCTATATTGCTGGATAAGGCAGGAGCATTCATTCGCAGAGGAATATCCGCTCCCGCACTCGACCGCGACAAGAAATGGAAATTCACACCTGGAGTGAACAAAGGAGATAAAGTGATTGGAGGCGACGCCCTCGGCGAAGTTCCCGAGACTGTTCTTGTTAAGCATCGAATCCTTGTTCCCCCCAATACTGCTGGCATTGTCAGGTCGATTGTTGGGAAGGACGAGTACACCTTAGACGATCCGATTGCAGAAATAGAGACCAATCGTGGCGATGTCAAACTTTGTCTAGTGCAATCCTGGCCGGTTCGAATACCACGTCCTGTCCGCGAGAAGGTTCCTTCAGACACACCGCTGATAACCGGACAGCGAATTATCGATTTCTTCTTCCCCATCTCGAAAGGGGGCACAGCCGCGATTCCAGGAGACTTCGGAACGGGCAAGACGATTATGCAACACCAGCTCGCGAAATGGGTTGATGCCGAGGTAATTGTCTACGTTGGTTGCGGTGAACGCGGCAATGAGATGACGGAGGTTCTTGAGACTTTCCCCGAGCTTAAGGACCCAAGGTCTGGGCAACCATTGATGGAGCGGACGATTCTCGTTGCAAACACCTCCAATATGCCCATCGCAGCGAGAGAAGCAAGCATGTACACGGGCGTCACCTTGGCTGAATACTTCCGCGATATGGGATATGACGTAGCGCTCATGGCCGACTCTACGTCGCGTTGGGCTGAGGCATTGCGCGAGGTTTCGGGACGCTTGGAGGAAATGCCCGGTGAGGAAGGTTACCCAGCCTATTTGGCATCACGATTGGCGGAAATATATGAGAGAACGGGACGCGTGAAAGTGATAGGTACCGATGAGAACAAGCTCGGCTCAGTTTCAGCCGTCGGTGCAGTGTCTCCCTCCGGAGGAGACTTCTCAGAGCCGGTAACCCAGAACACACTTAGAATTGTGAAAGTCTTCTGGGCACTAAGCAAGCCGCTAGCCGAGCGGAGACACTTTCCCGCTATCGATTGGCTAACAAGCTACTCGTTGTACCTCGACTCGCTCGAGAATTGGTACAAGAGCCAGATGGGCCCCGAATGGTCCGCCCTACGAAAGGAAGCGATGGCGCTCCTTCAACGTGACGAGGAACTTCGCGAGATAGTCATGCTCGTAGGTCCTGACGCGCTCTCCGAGAGCCAGAGAGTCATTTTGGAAGCAGCTCGAATGATTAAGGAAGATTTCCTTATCCAGAGCGCCCTTCACCCCGTAGACAGCTACTGCTCTCCAGAGAAGACGTTTCGGCTAATGTGGTTGATCATGAAATTCTACGACAGAATGAAGAACGTAGTTGACAAAGGGATCTCTCTACAGCGCGCACTGGATCTGCCTGCAAAAGATGAGATTGCGCGAGCCAAGATACATCCCTCAGAAACCTTCGACCAACTTGCTGGAGGTCTCGAGGTCAAGATAGAACAACAGTTCCAAGATCTGACCAAGGAAATCCTTGAAGTGGCCAAGTGAGGCAGAATACATGTCAGTGGTGGTTAGAGAGTACTCGACAGTTGACCGGATCTCAGGACCACTTCTCTTTGTACACAACGTGAGAGGGGTCGGGTTCGGCGAATTGGTCAGGATTCGGACACCGACCGGAGAGGAAAGAAGAGGGCAAGTTCTTGAGATTCGGAGCGATATGGCTGTCGTGCAGGTCTTCGAGGGCACCTCTGGATTAGACGTTTCTTCGACAGCCGTTCGCTTCGTCGGTGAGACCCTTAGACTTCCCGTCTCAAGTGATCTACTTGGAAGAGTACTCGACGGAAGCGGGAACCCAATAGATGGCGGACCGCGCATTCTTCCTGAAGATTACTGGGAGGTACACGGCGCACCTATCAATCCATACGCCCGGACATATCCCAGAGAGTTCATACAAACGGGGATTTCAGCCATCGACGGCATGAACACCCTCGTGAGAGGACAGAAGCTTCCATTGTTCTCTGGCGCAGGCCTGCCACACAATCGGGTGGCCGCCCAAGTTGCACGCCAAGCGAGGGTCAGAGGAACAGAGGAACCATTCTCAACGGTCTTCGCAGCTATAGGGATCACGGCGGATGAGGCCAGATTCTTTCGAGAGGACTTCGAGAGACAGGGGGCCTTCGAACACGTCACGATGTTCGTCAATCTTGCAGATGACCCGGCGATCGAACGAATTCTGACACCACGAATGGCCCTTACCGCGGCGGAATATTTCGCCTTCAAGCTAGACATGCACGTTCTGGTTATCCTCACCGACATGACCAATTACGCCGAGGCTCTGCGTGAGATTTCTGCAGCAAGGGAAGAAGTCCCGGGACGGAGAGGTTACCCTGGTTATCTTTACACCGACCTAGCCACCATCTACGAACGCGCCGGGAGAGTACACAAGGCCAAAGGTTCAATCACACAGATGCCAATCTTGACCATGCCCCATGATGATATCACGCACCCGATTCCCAACCTAACGGGTTACATTACAGAGGGCCAGTTGATAGTTGACCGTGGACTTTACAGGAAAGGTGTCTTTCCCCCTGTCGATGTATCTCCATCCCTTTCGCGACTGATGCGGGAGGGAATCGGAAAGGAAAGAACTCGGCAAGACCACCGTGAGGTTTCAGACCAACTCTACTACGCATATGCTGAGGGACGAGCGTTCAGGGATCTCGTGGCGGTCGTCGGAGAAGAGGCACTTTCCGCCAGAGACAAGATATACCTAAGGTTCGCCGATGAGTTTGAACGACGCTTCGTAAACCAAGGCGAATATGAGAACCGCGACATCGAAAAGACGCTTGACCTAGGATGGGAGCTACTTGCGATGCTACCTGAGAGTGAGCTGAAACGTGTTGACCCTGCCACAATCAAACAATTCCACCCCAAGTACCGGACTGGGACAGGAAGCTGAATGCCCGAGCTCATTGCTGGTGTTCACCCAACCCGAATGGAACTATTGACGCTGAGGAAAAGGCGCAATATAGCAGAAAGAGGTCGCGATCTCCTAAGAGAGAAACTTGATGCATTAATGCTGGAATTCTTCCAGTTCGTCCGCGAGATCTCCGCCCTTAGAGCGAAGGCACAAGAACTTCTGTCTCAAGCGTACGATAGCTTCGTGGAAGCCCAGATGGCGATGGGCTACATGAAGCTTGTACAATCGTCCATAGGCGTTGAGGACAGGTTCTCGACAGAATCGAAGTCTCGGAATGTGATAGGCGTCACGATACCCTACATACAGGTGAACGTCAAACCTCTCACGGAATTTCCCTACAGCCTCTATGATACCTCAGCGAAACTCGATGAAGCCACCTTGAAGATGGCAGATGCGATCAAGGCTATTGCGGAACTCTCCAGCGCTGAGGCCGCCGTGAGAAAGCTCGCGGAAGCAATCGCGGCCACCAAGAGGCGCGTCAATTCATTGGAATACGTGGTCATCCCCCGCATGCTCAGCACCATTCGGTACATCGAGATGCACTTAGAAGAGGCCGAGCGAGAGGACTTCTTCCGATTGAAGAGAATCAAGAGCAGAATGGCGAAGGCTGAAGCCAAGAGAGAACTTCAGATTCCCGCAGCCTAAGCGCCAAGATCCGCAACCTAGGAAGACTGGCCTTTCAGGAGAAGTATCGCTCGGGCAAGGTCACCTCGCGCCTCAATAAGGGCCTTCCTCGATTCTTCCAGAGTCTTGCCAGTTTGTTGGGCTACTAATTCGACATCCGCTTCAGGCGTAGTCTCATTTTCTACCCGAGCGGCTGACTCGGAGACACGGCCATCAGCTATTTGGTACATCTTCTGCCCCTGAACTGTAACCAGAGTAACGTTGGGTGCTTCGATGATTATGTCTTTGGAGGGGGTCTTTATGATGACCTTTGTGACATCAGGCAGTTCATCCACCTTCATGCCCATCTTCTGCATCATTCTCGTTGCGTCGCGTCCACTGGGAACGCCGCGTGCTGCCTTGAGAGCCTTGTAGGCCAATCTTTCTCAACGCCTCAAGTTTCAGCTCTCGAATACAATAAGAATATCGGCCTTCAGTCTACCTCAGTCCTGAGACAGATTCAATGGCTTCCAAGATAGCTCCATCAGTAATCATTCTCGCAACGGCTTCGATGTCTGATGACATCGGGCGGTCTTCTCGGAGCATAGGAACCTTCTCTCGGATTTTCTCATACAGCAATCTCGTCCCCTTGCCGCATTTGTCGGGACCTCTAAAGTCGAGACCCTGCGTTGCACAGATCAGTTCAATCGCGATAGCTCTTTGAGCGTTCTGGAGAATTGTCCTCGCTTTGAGCGCTGCGGTCGCACTCATGCTGACGAAATCCTCCATGTTGCCAGATGTTGGTATCGTGTCAACGGTAGCTGGGTGAGCTAGGACTTTGTTCTCTGAAGCAAGCGCGGCCGCCGTGTACTGCAGGGCCATTAAGCCAGAATGCAATCCCTCCAACCCTTTAGCTCCAACTAAGAAAGGAGGGAGACCATTACTCAGGTCTGCGTCAAGTAATCTAAATACTCGCCTTTCAGAAAGATTCGCGATCATCGAGAGAGCTATGGAAATGAAGTCCATCGCCATTCCCACAGGCTGACCGTGAAAGTTACCACCTGATAGAACATCCGGACCGTCTAGGAATACTAGCGGATTATCAGTGGCAGAGTTAATTTCAACCTCCACAAGTCTCCGAGCGAAAGCAACAGCCTCCCGAGCAGCACCAAGAACCTGAGGAGCACACCTCAACGAATATGCATCCTGCGCAGGCTCATGCTCTGCACTCACCTTTTCTTTGACAAGCCTACTTTCTCTGATCATCGAGCGAATGTTATACGCAGAATCGATCTGGCCTTTGAAAGGTCTTGCCTCATGAATCCTGGGATCAAGAGGTTGAACGGACCCGAGTAAAGCTTCAAGTGTAGACGCCATGGCGACATCGGCGATCTTGACCAGTTGCTCAGCATCATGCACCACCAAGACTGCTAAGGCAGTAGACATCTGTGTCCCATTGTTCAGCGCAAGCCCCTCCTTCATAGTCAGTGAAAGTGGCATCCGTCCAACCTCCTTGAGGACCTGCATTGCAGACATCGTCTTTCCATGAAACTCAACTGAACCCTCGCCCATAAGTGCCAGTGACATGTGTGACAACGGAGCAAGGTCCCCACTCGCTCCAACAGACCCCCTTGACGGAATCAGAGGGTGGATACATTCGTTCAGAAAATCCTTAATCAACAACGCGACGACTGGTCGAATTCCCGAAAGCCCTTTTGCCAACGTATTTAGACGAAGAAGCATCAATGCACGTACAACGTCCGTGGGAAGATCTTCGCCAATGCCACAGGCATGACTTCTTATGAGATTCGTTTGGAGCTGAGTTGCTTGATCCAAGGTGATCCTTGTTTCACTCAGTGCTCCGAATCCAGTTGTGACTCCGTAGATCGTCACGCCATCGTGGGCGAGACGTTCAAGAGCGAGGCGCGATTTCTCGATATTTTCCAGCGCATCCTTTGAAATTTCAACTCGAGCCTTCGCCCGCGCTACTCTGACGACATCTTCTATCGTCAGTGAAGACCCGTTGACGATGATCGTTTCATCCGACATGACTCTTCCTCACGGCCGCTCTATCCTGGGTACTAGTGTTTGAATGTGTTTGTCAACTGGCAAGAACAGATGCATCGTATCCGTCCAATCTTTTCTTGAAACCATGAGTTCTCTGCGCATCCGAGGAAGTCGAGGATACCAGCAGCAAGCAGAGCCTCCAGCGTTTTCAAGAGCCGCTTTGAACCGTACTGTTGGCTTCTAGACTTTCGTACCCTGTGCAGAGACGTGCGCGAAGGTATTTATATACGCCCTAAGGCGTACGACCGAAAAAACATCTGTTCGGTGCCATCTTTGGGCAATCCACCGCTTGAGAAGCTGCGATGACCTACTTGAGCATCGGAACCCCTCCACCAACATCTTCTTTGATCCTTATCCTTGCTCTAGTCTTATCGGCATCCTTCACACAGAATGTGAATGCTGCGCCGTTCTTCGACGCGAAAGTTTTGCTGACGTTGAAGGCAGACCCCGCTCTCCGAACGACACTTGAACAAACGGCAACCCACGCTGATTCTGAAGTAAGAGTCATGCTGGTCTTTTCTCAACCGCTGTCAACTGAACAGGTGAGGAATCTATACTCCTTGGGAACCATCGGGACTCTAACGACTCACGTCGCTTCGATGCATTTGCCTCGAACGGCATTACCGCAACTCGCCTCTCTGGACTTCGTCGAACGCATTTCACTCCCGAAAACATTGGAATCCCGACTGGATGCCAGTGTGCCTGAGATACTCGCTGACGAGGTGTGGGAAACGGCAAGGGACTATGAGGGTAACCCTGTGGATGGTACTGGAGTTGTGATAGGGATTGTCGACAGCGGTATAGACTACCTACACAAGGATTTCTACTTCAAGAACGGTACCAGCAAAATACTCTCCATCTGGGACCAGTCGGTCACTGGCAAAGCGCCTAGTGGGTTCGATTATGGGAACGAATGTACAAGACTGGACATACAGATCAAAGCGTGCAGCGAGTCCGACGGAGTTACAAATCGGCTGGAAAGGGGGCATGGAACAGCGGTCGCCGCGGTTGTGGCTAGTACTGGTCAAGCAACGACTCTTCTCGGTAGCTGCCTGCGCTATGACGGAGAAAAGTGGCACAATGACACCGCGAGATGTCAGGACCGCGACAGAACCCCTTTCCTACTCCTCAATGCTTCTACTGACTTTCGCTATTTTGGAGCCCACGAAGAGTTCAACACATTGTACTTCGAATTCGCGGCGAAGGGCGTTTATGGTCCACTCAAATGGGAATATTCTACGGGGTCTGGTTCTTGGAGGCATCTCACAATAGACTCAGATGGAACAGCGGCATTCGATCACAATGGAACAGTAGTTTTCACACCGCCTATCGACTGGGCGCCAGACACGGTGAACGGTGATGCAAACGCGTATTGGCTTCGCTTGAGGACCAATACCGTCAGTAGACCTGCATCAGTCTATCGAGTCCAAGAAAGCCCACCTTATATCGGCGTCGCTCCGGGTGCCTCGATCATTGCGGTAAAACTCATCGACGGAAGTGAAGACCACGTTCTTGACGGTATGAGCTACGTGGTAGAAAAAGCTCGTGAACTTGGACGCCCGCTCGTAATCGATCATAGCTTAGGTGACGCCTTAGGTTCCCATGACGGAACGGAAACATTAGAGCTTGCCTTCGCAGACTTCGCTGAGGACGGGATACCGATTGTTGTCGCCGCCGGAAACTCGCGAAACAAGAATCTGCATGTAAGTGGGAAACTCTCACCTGCACAGTCCGTAACAGTCTCTTGGAACATGTATGAGAATGAGAGTCAGAATTACATTGACATCTGGTATTCGGTTTCTAGTATCTTCGCAATCTCGGTTAGGACGCCGAGCGGCAGAACTGTCTCGGGTCCAACACCTGATTCAGGGATCAGTACAGAGGACGGGAGTGTCATAATCATACCTGACGAGCGCCCCACGGGGAAAGAGTGGTGGATCAATGTTACGTCTCTTGGCGGGAAGCCCCTCCAGACGAACCCTTGGTCATTTACACTAACCGGCGTGACCGTCTCGGACGGGACGTGGGACGCTTGGAGCGAGCCTGGTAATTTCACTGCTAATGCTGACAGCCTTCTCGCAAAACGCTACATTATCGATCCATCAAATACCATCGACACTCCGGGCGCAGCCAAAGGGGTGATAACTGTAGGCGCCTACATGACGAAGTACCGCTGGAGGTCCGGGTGTAGCATTTGCATAACGCATTCGCAAGATGTGGGTTTACGTGGAATCTGGTGGAGCCCCTACGCACCCGGAGTTGGCAATCTAACCTACTCAAGCAGCATGGGACCGACCAGAGACGGCAGAATGAAGCCAGACATTGTGGCCCCCGGCGCTAACATCGCCACGGCTAGGGCAATAACAAGACCTCAAAGATTTTCCGACCCAGACAATTATCACCAAATTTGGCGTGGAACAAGTTTCTCGGCTCCGCATGTGACCGGTGTGATCGCCCTCATGCTCCAGATGAACCCTCACCTTAGTCCAAGCGAAATCAGAGCTACCCTGACCGCGGATGCAAGACAAGACAGTTTCACGGGCCAAATCGACAAGCAAAACGGATCACCGCTCTGGGGTTGGGGAAAGGTGAACGCACTGAAATCAACCCAGGACGCCCCGGAACTCTATTCCATTAGGCTGGAAATTGCCTCGATTGGTCGAGACCTTCCCGTCAATCTTACTCTTGATGGTCAACTTCTCCTTACGACATGGCTCAACCAAACCCACGTTCATATTCTTGAATTTCGTCGAGACGGAAACCATACGATCGCACTAACGCCTGTGATCTCCATAGGGAATGGAACACGGTATGCAGTAAGCGGGACTCCGTGGACGTTCTCTTCAGGTGGAATCAGAACGTATCGATATCGGCTGCAGTACTTCTTGCGCGTTGTCTCTGAGTATGGTTACGCAACAGGGACAGGTTGGTACGACGCGAACTCAACAGCTATCGTCAGTGTGATTCCTTCCTCGGTGCCGGGCTACCGATTTGCGGGATGGTCGGGGTCGACCAACTCTAATTCGACCACGATAGATTTGACCATGAACTCAGACAAGGAAATCGTGGCTCGGTGGGAACCCGAAGAAGCTACAGAGCCTATGCCCAGCTCGTACGTGCCCTTGATCGTAGCTGTGCTTGTCATTTCTTTGGTAGCTGTGTTCACTCTCAAATATCTTCGTGGAAAGACAAAGGTTAGACTTCGCTTGGCTCCTCAGCACCCTTCCGAACCTTAACCGCGACCCCTCTCTCGAAATACCGCATCTCAGCGCCACTTAGTACAGCTCTTCCAACCGCCAATAGTTTGCCGTCCTCGTCCGTTACGATGACCTCCTCCATTGGCCTCAACCTCTCGTCTGCACGCACAACATGCTTGGCGAAGACATCGCTCCCCGCCTTGATGAACTCCGCCACATCCTTCTGAACCACAACCACATTGGGGGGTTGTTTGATTCTCGAGAGTATGATCTTCGCGCCATGAGGTGTAAGGGCAAGATAACCGTCCTTGGGTCTCAGTGTAGCGATCAACTGTCCACTTCGGAAAATGTGCCTGATTCTTCCGGTGCGCTTTGAGCAGACTATTCGAGTATCTCTATCGAACAGCACCGCTCCAACGCCTTTCCCAAATTGATAGTTTCCAATTCCTACCAACTTCCGAAGTTGGGCCAAAGCGGGGCGATCCAAAGTTATCATAAGCGGTGAGTCGAGAAACCAATTTAAGCTTCAAGCTAGCTTCCCGAAAGCGACCGAGACGCTCGCATTTGAACTGCGATATCTGCGGAAGAGAAATCATAGGTCAGCCCTTCAGGGTTAGGGTCGAAGGAGCGAAAATGCTGGTCTGCAACCAGTGCGAAAGATTAGGTAAACCCTACGAAGAACCACCTGTTACGGCTCGACGCCCTCTCAGAACGCGTCCACTTCCGAGTTTGCCGCGACGCAGAGCTCCTGAGTTGCCCAGAGAGATGCATGAGTTTGAAGTCGCTGAGGACTATGGGGAACGTGTGCGCAGACATCGCATGAAGTCAGGACTGTCCCAGGACGTTCTGGCGAAGCGCGTCAAGGAAAAGCTGTCAGTCATCCAAAAAATAGAAACTGGGAAAATGATCCCAGACACACGATTATGTAGAGCCTTGGAGCATGAGCTTAGGGTTAAGCTTTTGGTGCCGCGCAAGGAGGTTTCGCCAGTTCCGAAGACTGCGGCACCGACTGCAATCACACTTGGTGAGATTGCGAGAATCAAGGGAGAATCGCAAACGGAGCGATCTGACTAGCTCTCCTTGACCCGTTTCCCACGTTCCGTGGGAATTATCTGCAGCTTCGGGTTCGGAAAGCTGACGTTAAGACGGCTATGCTTGAAGAGCCAGTCGAGAAAGATCCCAAGAGCACTTACCTCGCTTAGGGGCTGGTTTGTTACAGCAACATTCCAGTCTGCAAGTTTGAAAATTTCTGCAGGCATCTTCTCTGCTCCTACAACGACCAGTTTGTTGGCGTCGGAATGGCGAATGTGATGGATAATCTTCGGCAGTGGAATACCGTAGGCAGTTAGATGGATGATTCTGCCTCCTAATCTCTTCCATTCCTTCGCGATCGTCCGCCAAGGCTTTCCGGTCTCGATTGTGAAATCTCCACCAAACTCCAATGTCACACGACTCATTGTCTCCTCGAGCTCTCTGTCATGGACATCTGACACAATGACGCCGTTGGCGCCAAGCGCACGCGCCGTTAAGCACACATGGGTTGTTACTCGCATGTCCCTTGGGATTCTGTGCCCCATGCGCATAACCATAACGCGCTGCTCTCTTTGCGCGTCTCTTGTGTCCATTAAGATCGGCTTATCGAGTCTTGATTATGAGCATCATTCCAACGACGAATGGTATCGTTCCCATTAGCTCGATGATGCCCACTTTGAAATAGGTGGCAGGCGACACACCGCCTTGGGTAACGAAGAGTGAGCCTGAGATCAGCGCCATAGACCCCGCGAAGAACAGCATGAAACCCAAGGTGGCCAGGGTTTCTTTCATTCTTATGACCCGCGCACGAACACCAGTCCGGACTGCATAAAAGAATTACTTGCGCTCGTTTCTTGCCGAAGTTCTCAACAAAGGATTAATGCAAAAGAAGCGATTATCAGGCTGAAGTCTTCCCTGCTGGTGGCTTGATTTTTGTCAGTGCTGGACGAGGAACTCATTAAGGTTGCAAATCTGTTCGGCGGTGAGGAGGCTGTCACTGTCGTCAAGAGTCTGAAGAAGTTGGGAGAAGGCACGGATGAAACGATATCGAACGACTGCCAGGTGCGGTTGAACACTGTTAGAAAGATCCTTTACAAGCTCTACGATCACGGCCTCGTCTCATGTACAAGAATTAGGGATGAAAAAACAGGTTGGTTCATCTTCTACTGGAGGCTTCAACCTGACCAGCTGGACGCGTTCATCCGAAGCCGCAAGAAGAGAGCCCTTGACAAATTGAAACAGAGACTCGACTATGAAAGAAATCACACGTTCTTCGTGTGCAAGACCGACAGCGAGGTACGTGTAACTTTCGAGGACGCCGTTGAAACCTCTTTCAAGTGCGTAAAGTGTGGAAAACATCTTGAGAGCTCAGACAACTTGGACATGATCGCTGTTCTTGAATCGCGAATGGAGAAACTTGAGGCCGAACTCAGCAGATAAGAAACGCTGACCGACATGAGGATCACTATTCTGCAAAGACCGGACGCAACGCCTCCTGAGGACTTTGCCGACGAGCTTGAGAGAGCGTTGTCTTCATTGAAAGACAAGCTTTCTGCGTCGACTCGTCTCATCAGATTCTCTAGTGAAGGTTGGGCTGTAGTCGACGTTGCCGGCAGCGATGAAGAAGTTCTAATCGAACTGGTCAGGAGGCAGTTTGGGCAAGCTCAGACCGACCTTTCAGAAATCGCATTGCACGGAAATTACGATGGCATAATAAACGGGTGCAGCGACGACAGCTTAGAAGTGGACATCGGGATAGAACGCCCCGAGCAATTGAACCTCAACGTTAAGTTAACCGCTCTGCGCGCTCAACTTGCTGACGGCAAACCATTGTCGCTTGGGGAGATCGTGGAGCACTACTGTCTTCACGAAGGCACCAAAGTGAGTATTCGGGTCACATGTTTGGATACCCGAGAAGGCACTCTTGAAGGTTGGCTAGCGGACGCGCAGATCGAGCAATTCTCAACTTGGATCCGCACGGGATTGGATCGAGTTCAAGTCTTCAATTGCTCCCGAAGAGCCGTGGAGTCTGCTATCCGCCGAGCAAACCTTTGGAGAGACATAATTTCTGTGGATTCCTTGACCCTCACAACCCATTCTCTTCTCTGCAAATTGGGTACGGATGCCATTGGGCTCATCCCCAAACTGGGCTCGGTCCTTAGGAAACAGCAGTTGAAACCATTCCTTCCAAAGAGAATAGTGTCAAGATGTCGTCGATGGTGATCCAAACCTCTACCTACGCGCATGTGAGACTTCTTGATCTTAGTTATCCTTCTCCCTACCAGAACCTAGCTCTTGAAGAAGTGCTGGCGCGCGGCTGCGAATTCAGCCCCTTCTCGGCGACCGTCCGCCTCTGGGTGAACCCTCCCACGGTTGTCGTTGGGCGTTTCCAAGATGTGAAAGCAGAAGTTGACCTAGACACATGCAAGAAGAACGAGATCCATGTTGCGAGACGATTCACAGGAGGCGGAGCGGTATTCCACGATGAAGGCAATTTGAATTTCACAATAGCAACGCGACGTCTCGAAGGAATTACATTACAGAGAATTCACGAGAATAACTGTGCAGTTATCCTACATGTACTCAAGAATCTTGGTTTGGAACCCATCCTTCTTCCTCCCAACTCAGTTCAAGTCTCGGGAAGAAAGATCGCGGGCGCTGCCGCGGCATTGGGCAGGGGCTACCTACTCTGGCATGCTTCAATCCTTGTTTCAACGGACACTCGAATGCTCAATCAAGTCCTGTCACCGAGTCGAATTGACGTTCACACGAGTCTCATCCGAAGCAGGTGGCATCCTGTCACAACAGTAGAAGATGCTATCGCGAAGCGAATCAACATTCGAGAATTCAAGAATCAGCTTCAAGAATCGTTTGAGGAGTTCACTGGGACAAGTTCTGAGAGAGGAAACTTGTCTAGCTATGAAAATTCCGAGATGATAGCCCTTCACACTGAAAAGTACTCAACTTTCGAATGGAACTTTCACGGCTGCTGCAAATAGGAACCATCAGAAAGAAAGGAAGAGGAACTCACACAACGATTGCGGTGTGAGTTCTTTCGACTCCTTTGACCGATTGGATTTTCTTTATCACGAGCTCAGACACAGTGTTCATGTCCGACAGTTGCAAGTAGGCTATGACATCGTACACACCAGTCACCGCATGAGCCATCTCAACGCCGCGAACCTTGGATATGGCCTTGGCAACTGCACGCGCTCTCCCCAACTGCGTCTGGATCAAAACGAACGCCTTGACAGCCATAGAAACACCGAACATAGCTCCCCGGCCAACGCTACTTAAAAAGAATTGAATCCAACCTTGAACGAGGCTGTGGGAAAAACCTCTTGGAGAAATGAGAAAACCACAAATAGACAAGCGTCCCCAGTGCTATTCGATTCCAATGAAATCAACCCAGCTCAAGGTCAGAGTCGCAATGCTTGCTTTCTCGATAGCTATCGCCTTGTTATCAGGGCAAGTCGGTCAAGCGTCTGCGGTTTCTTACTCGCCGCAGTGGTGTTATGGATACTACAATATGGCCTACTACTGGTATTCTTACTACGGCTATCCATACTACTATTATTACAGCTACCCATACTACTGCCGCTACGGATACTACTACAGTTACGGCTATGATTATTACTATTACACGCGACCGTCCAAGTACGACCTGACAGTCACGACAGACCCTTCTGACCTAGGAACTGTAAACGGAAACGGCACTTATGACCAAGGAAGTTCGGCATCGTTCTCAATAACGCGCAACATTATCCAAACGGCGCCAAATGTGCGATACGTGTTCTCCCATTGGAGCGGTGACTACTCAGGAGTCGGATCAAGCGGCACGATCACAATGAACGGACCTAGGAAGATTGTGGCCGTATACCAACTGCAATATTACTTGACGGTTAACGTGCAACCTCAGACTGCTCCCCTTCCCCAAGGCGAGGGCTGGTACAATGCAGGTGAGACCGTCACAATGAGTGCGCCTGGCCAGATAATCGGCGATGGCGATGAAAGACGACTTGTCTTCCAAGGATGGAATGTAGACGGAAGGAGCACGGAGACAGGGATCACTCTAACATTGAAGATGGATTCGCCCCACACGATTGCGGCTCATTACAAGCAGCAGTACTATCTCCAAGTCCTGACTGATCAGGGTGTCGCATATGGAGAGGGATGGTACGATGCCGGAACCTCAGCTCAAATCTTCGTTTCAACTCCCGTTAGCACAACTTACGGCGTAAGCATGATCTTCAATGGTTGGCATGGCGACATACAATCCAACGACCAGTCGACAACGGTCCTCATGGATAGCCCGAAGACAGCAATTGCATCTTGGCGCAGCGATCCAACAATACTCAACCTCACAATCGCCCTAGGAATCATTGCAGCCTTCCTAGTTGGAGCTGGAATCTTGGCGTACATTGCATTGAGCCGGAGCCGCCTTTCTGCACAGTCCATCAAGAGTATTCCCGACAAGCACTCAGCAGCGCGCGCAGAGAGCTCGGTCCCCCTCAAGAAGAAAACCGTGCCAGTCAAGAAAAAAGAGTTAGGCGAAGAAGCGGACACAGCCAAGCGGGAAAAGTGACGCCAAACAGCACTCTGGAATTAGCTCCATAGTAGCACTCCAACGTTTGCCGAAACCGCGGAGTGCAAGCTCTATTGTCTCCAAATTGTTCCTTCCATCGGTTAAACGTGTTAACATGAATATTGAGGACGTCAGAACTCAGATTCCGGTTCTGGGGAAACAGGTCTATCTTGACAATCTGGACTGGTAGCTGTGGCACCCTGGCCACCCGGTCCGCGATAACAGTAGCCGGCGCAAAGGCTGCAATTCAATTCACGTTGAAATATCCACCCCAAGATAGATGGCCGCTGATTGAGCAGCCTGTTAAGCACCTGACCACGGGTCTAGGCAGGAAAGCGAAACAGATCACATCCCCCGCCGAAGGCGAGCGATGCAGCGGAATAGTGACCTTTAAGATCGATGAGGCGGCGCCAGTGGCCCATAGACTAGAAATAATCGCCGCTCCCAGAGTGAATACTTTTAGAGTATCACCGCACTTCTACAACGCAAGAGAGGAAATGATACATTTCTAGGAGAAGTATAGATTGGACAGGTCTAGACGCATCTAGGACTACTTGATTCTTGTCATTAGTGTATCAGGAACATCTGGGCGGTGTCTATGGCAATAGTACTCGATTCTACCGAACAGGTCAACTTGCCACTCCGCCTCTCTGCCGCATAGTGGAAGGTCACATATCGGTGTCGATGCTGAATTCGGTGCGGCACCTGAACTCAAATCTGATCTGCTCGCTGGAACGCGAAGTTTTTCTAAGCTCTTTCGGTTCTTTCCAGACAGCTCGATAGCGCTCTAGGCGATCGGTGGACAATACTGAAGGCTCTTCAGGTTGACGCTGTAAGCAAGAATTTCGGCGTGATTAGAGCGCTAAATGGAGTTAGCCTCTCAGTCAACGAGGGCGAAGTTCTCGGTTTACTTGGTCCCAACGGATCTGGGAAATCCACTCTGATGAAGATTGTAGTTGGAATTCTGAAACCCGATAGGGGAGACGTCGAGGTTTTCGGGACGAGCGTCGCGAAGAATCCCCAAACCGTAAAGAGAATGGTGGGATTTGTTCCAGAGAGCCCTCGACTATACGAGTTTCTCACAGGTATCGAGTACCTAGACTTCGTAGCTGACGTGCACGACCTAGACCCCGCGGCAAAACACGAACGAATAACGGAATTCCTTAGAGCGTTGGACTTGGAGGGCAGAGAGAGCGAATTGATTCACGGCTATTCGCAAGGCATGAAACAAAAACTTGCAATAATCGCTGCTCTCCTGCATAGACCCAAAATCCTCGTTCTTGATGAACCGTTAAACGCATTGGATCCGAGGTCAGCACGAATCGTGAAAGATCTCATTCACAAGTTGCGTGATGATGGTATCCCAACAGTGTTCAGCACTCACGTCCTTGAGATAGCTGACGCCATCTGTGACAGAATTGTAATCATGTACGAAGGCAAGGTTCTGGAGGAAGGAACAAGTGAACAACTGAAGTCGAAGGCTGGTTCGCAGGGCTCAACACTCGAGGACGTATTTCTCAAACTGACCGGAACCTCCGATGTACGTGAGATCGTCGAGGCCCTTAGTCGATGAAGCCCCGTGCTATCTACAAACTCGCGGTCGTTCTCACAAAATCACAGTTGCGCGGGTATCAACGGAGCAGACTCACTTCACGAATTTTCGGGGACCCAAAGATAGTTCTGGCTCTGGACATCGCGTTGATAGCAGGACTCGGAGCTCTGAGTCACGTCGTGGTCTCCACAATTCTGCCAGACACTGTTCAGCGCTCCGTTCGAGAGATTGAAGTTGAAGCGTTGGCTGGAATCCCCGCGGCTCTGACTTTTGCAGTGATCCTATTCGGGGTAGTGGCTGAGATTAGCCAGTCAATCCAGTCGATGAGCACAGATCTAGTTAATTGGTTGCCAATCTCGCCCATCGAGTACGTGTCGGGATCCATCCTCTCGTTGTCTTACACCTACTCATTCATGCTCTCCTTTTTCCTCGGCTTGGCTCTCGGACCCGCTATACTCTTCGGAATGGTCGCGGTTTGGTTGGGAGCAGGCTTCATGGCAATTCTTTCCTTGCTCATCGGAGCCTGCGTCATTGAGATGCTACGGGCTATCACAAACCGGATAACTTCAAGCTTCTACCGAAAGAGCGGTCGGTCAGGCATTTTCGCGCGTCTGCTGATAACGATTGTCGTTCTCGTATTCATTCAACTCCTTTTCAGTGGACGAATAATCGTCTTCCTTCTCCAAAGCGTCATACAGACCGCGAAAGCAGCTTGGTTCGTTCCAGCTGTTTGGCCTTCGCTTGCGGTTCTCAGCGTCTCTCAAGGAAGCATTGCGGGCCTCCTCCTATTCGGCTCATTATCCATCGTTTTCTTATTGGTGCTCTTTGGACTCGCTGTGAACTTTCGCGATCGCTTTTGGGTTCCGGTTCCAATCTCCGTCAAGCTCACTGCACAAGCCTACCGCCCACTCGCGAGACACAACCTATCCCCGATCATGGACACCGCGGAGCTAGCTATCTTTCGGAAAGATTTGCGTTCCTTGACTAGAAGGCGAGAGATGGCACGTTACTTGGCGATACCATTTGTTGTCATGGCTTCATTGGGAATTTCCTTAGTTCCGCTGAGCGGCTCCTCCTTACCTGAGGGACCGGGATTCTTTGCTACAATACCCCTCTACCTGATACCAATAGCGACAATCTGTGGAATCATCTCAATGACGAGCATAGGTCAGGAAGGCTACGCAGTCTGGCAGCTGTACACCGCTCCCTTGAATGCACGTCAACTCCTGAAACCAAAGCTCCTCGTCACCATGCTCATCGGAATAGGGTTCACCGTCGGCCTCGCCGTCGTCCTCGGTCTCTTCCTGAAAATAGTTGTTGACCATTTCCTTGTTCTGTTCATCTTGGGTATGGCTGTCGTTCTAGAGGAATCAGCGCTAGGTCTCTATTTCGGTGCCAGGTTCCCCGACTTTAGGGAAACGATACGCAGTAGGTACGTGACCATCTGGGGCTCCCTCATTGGAATGCTGCTTGGTATCGTCCTGACCATTCTGACAGCCTCCCCGGTTCTTCTCTCGATTCTCGTGAGACCTTCGGCAACCAGTCAATCAGCCGTTATCGCATTTGCTATCGGCCTGATTGTTTTTTCTACAAGTTGGAAGCTGGCGCAGAGACAGGCGAAGCGTCTACTGGAGAACATTCGAATCTAGCGGCTTGATGGATTCTGAAGGCCTCTTGGTGGGCCGGACCGGATTTGAACCGGCGACCTTTGCCGTGTAAGGGCAACGTTATGGCCAGGGCGTCTTCCTCTAACCAGCTGAACTACCGGCCCATCTCGCGACACGGCTAGAGCGACCGCCCTAATCTATCTTATTGATGATTTTGGTTGCGCGCTTGCCAAGTACTTGGGACCCAAAGTTGAACGCAAGATAGACGTTCATGAGACCGGTAGTTGATTGGGCTTATGGTCTCCTAGCACAATCGATGAAGGGAACCGTTTTATACGATTGGTCGTAGACTCGGGCGAGGCGGGCCAACCATGGTCGTTAAGGAACCCGTAGTCTACGTCGACGGAGAGTGGCTTCCCAAATCACGTGCCTCAGTTTCGGTATTCGATCACGGCCTGCTTTATGGAGATGGAGTCTTCGAAGGCATTCGAGTCTATGATGGAGTAATATTCCAATTCAAAGAACACCTTGACCGCCTATACAGCTCAGCGAAATCGATCAAACTCCAAATCCCACTCTCACCAGAGGACATGACAAAGGTGGTGGTTAAGACGCTCAAACGAAACGGTTTGAAGGACGCTTACATTCGCCTAGTTGTGACGAGAGGCGTTGGCGACCTAGGTGTCGATCCCAGAAAATGCAGAAAATCTTCAGTAATAATTATCACGGAACATGTTGACCCATCATTCTTAGTTGTGGCAAGACAGAAGGGAATTTCTGCTATCATATCCTCAGTCCGACGCGATACGGTTGACGCTACCTCGCATGAAATCAAATCCCTGAACTACCTAAACAGCGTCTTAGCGAAGCTCGAAGCTGTCGATGCCGGTGCAGATGATGCGCTTATGCTCGATAGAACTGGATTCGTCTCCGAGGCCACCACAACAAACCTCTTCATAGTCAAGGATGGAGATATATTCACTCCACCCTCAAGCGCTGGCATATTGCCGGGTGTAACGAGAAAGCGGATCATCAAACTGGCTCGTGAACTCGGCTATGGCATGTATGAGAGAGCATTGACCCCCTACGACGTCACGAATTCAGACGAGGCTTTCCTGACTGGAACTCTCTCAGAGATCATGCCCTTGGTGAGGGTGAGAGGCATCGATATTGGAGACGGGAAGGTTGGACCCATAACGCGACGAATCATGGAAGCTTTCGTGAAAATACGTTCAGACCCACGAGAGGGACTACCGGTCTATCAAGAAGCTGGGAGAATAGTAAGCCGCAAATAACCTGTGATTGAGTCCTCCATCAGAGCCTTGACCACCAACGCTTGCATGAATTGAATGCGCCTCAGTTCAGCGACTAGTTTTTCACAGCGACTGGAATCCGTACTGAAATACGTACTTATCGAAGACATGACGGTTCCACCAAAAATTTATATTCGAATGTTACCTGCGGTAACAAGAAAGGAGAGCTAGTAGGATGGTTTGGACATTCATTAAGACGACGCTCCTAATCGGCATCCTCACGGGTATTCTATTCGTCATAGCGTACTTCTTGGGGCTCGACCCAATCACTGCTCTTGGATTCGCTGCTTTCATGAATCTGGTAATCTACTGGTTCAGCGATAGGCTCGTCCTGCGAATGGGTGGAGCTCGCTTGGTTACCGAGGAGGAAGCACCACGAGTTTACGCCGCTCTCAGAAGGCTCACCGCAGCTTCGGGAACGAAGATGCCAAAAGTTGCACTAGCCGATAGTCCAGTTCCAAACGCTTTCGCGACAGGCCGCAGCCCGAACAACGCAACTGTCGCCGTCCATACGGCCCTTCTGAGTATGTTGAACGATGAGGAGTTGGAGGGGGTGCTGGCGCATGAGTTGTCACACGTCAGAAACTGGGACACATTGACATCAACGATTGCAGCGACGGTGGCTGGCGCTATCAGCTACTTGGCCCAATGGGGATGGTTCCTTGGTGGGGCATACGGTTATGGCGGTAGCTATGGGGACCGTGATCGACAAGGAAACATGATCGGCGCTCTTCTGATGATGGTTCTGGCCCCGTTAGCGGCGATGCTCGTACAACTCGCGGTATCCCGTACGAGAGAATACTCCGCTGACGAGAGCGGCGCAAAACTGTCTGGGAAGCCCCTAGCACTGGCTAGTGGTCTACAGAAACTTGAGATGTGGGCTAGGCGCAGACCGACAGAGACTAACCCAGCGCTCGCGTCGCTGTACATAGTGAATCCGTTGCGTGCCTCCTTCCTGACGGAACTGTTCTCAACGCATCCGGCCATCGAGAAGAGGATCGCTCGGCTTGAGCGTTTAGCAGCCAGCATGGGCTATGGCTCGCTTTATACCCGCTAGACGAACAGCGATTTCTATCCTATTTCAGCCGCGACTGACTGACCGCCAGCCAAAAGGCACCCAGCGCCGGCTCGATTCTCGGCTGAGTAATCTCTGCAAGTGGATATTCCCTCCTAATACGCTTCTTGAACGAGTTCAGAAGATATTTGCCCGATTTGAAAGTGCCACCGAAGATGGCGACCTTTACCTGCCGACCTCCCATATTCAGCTTAGATGCTACGCAACAGGCAAGCTCAGCCAAAGAAATTCCAGCATCGTTCAGTATCTGCTTACAAGCCCCGTCAGGAAGAGCATCTGAAACAAGCAATGCGAGCCTTCCGACCTCCTCGACCGTTAGACCGTCAGAGTAAATCTTGTTGAGCGCATCCCCAAGTTCCCTCACTCTAAATCTGTGCTTGAAGATCGAAACGAGCTTGGTTGGTGAACTGCGCCCATCGATTGCTCGGAATGCGGCTCTCAGGCCTTTCCTTCCGATGTCGTAGGCACTACCTTCATCGTCGACTAGGTAGCCCCATCCTCCAGCACGAAAATATGCGCCCTCCTCGTTCATACCCGCAGCCACACACCCAGTTCCAGAGATCACTATGATTCCAGGACCCCCTGGGAAAGCAGCTTCCAGAGCTGCTAGAGAATCATGAACAACCATGCTTCGCCGTGCGATCTTGGCTTCCCCGACGAATCTTTCAGCAACACGTTTGTCCCGGCTTGAGTCGACGCCTGCGAGTGCCACCGTTGCGAAGTCAAGCTTTCTTTCGCTGAGGTGAGCTTTCCTCTGAACCTGAGAGACGATACTAGTGATGGCTTCTTGCGCTGCGGCGATTCCTATGTTGTGGAAATTCGACGGACCAATTGTTCCCTTCGCGATTATCTTGCCCGATGAGTCACCGAGGATACCAACAGTCTTGCTGGCTCCTCCATCTATCCCGATAACGTAGCGCTCAGGCACCGCCAAGTCACGACATGGCATAGGGAGCACGCTAATATAACCGCAGAATCCACGGCCTGAGAACTGCTTACCTTAATGTTGTGCCTCCACGAGATGTTCGGAAAGGACCCGAAAAGCAGTGTGATACATTTTGGAAAATGTGTCGAATTCTCGCTCATGCCTATATGGAAAGGCACTATTTCCTCCCTTCGATGTAAAATGAAGACCCAAACAAAGTTGGTTGCTCTTTGCCTAGCTGTTGTTGTATCGTTGTCTCTTGGGCAATCTGTGCTTGCTTCACAGGTCTCAAGCAGCGTGACTCTGTCCTATCTTAAGGTTCAACTCACATACCCTCAGGAAGTTCTTCCCGGTGATTCTCTCACCGTAAATGTACAGGCCACCGCCAAGGAATATCTCCGCCTCGTTAGCCTGTCAGTCCAAATCTACTACGGAGACAGCGGCGATCTGCACCTGTTGACAAGTGCGACAATTGCGAAGGACATGTACATGTCTACGCGAGATCGAATTAACAAGGATATTCAGATCACAGTGCCTCTTGATGCTCCAAGAACTTCACTGATTGCGCTCGTCTCGGAGAACGTCAGAAGCCGTTACTACGACTACTCGTATTATTACTATCCGTATTACTATTATCCGTACTTCTACAACTACTCTTATCCATACTATTACGCGGTTTACCCCTCCTACACGTATGCTTCGACTACGGACGACACTGTCACTGCGCTTTCCTACATCAAGGCGACAACACCAGAGTACGTAGCGCTTCAAACAGAGTATCAGACCCTGCAGCAGAAATTGACGCAAGCTCAGTCTGATAACCAGAAACTCCAGCAAGACCTACAAGCGAAGCAGGTCACAATTAATCAGATGAATTCAGCAGTTTCAGACCTGAACCAGCTACTGGCTGCCGCCCAGAGCAATATTCAATTGCTGCAAATGATTGCCGTCGTGCTCACCGGGATAATCGTCTTCCTTACCGCCTTCCTCTGGAGAGAGAAGACCAAGCATTCTACTGAAGCCACCGACAAAGAGAAATCATGAGCACACGCAGGGATGGGCTTTCTCGCCCCCGCTTTTTATCCTTCATAATGAATCATTGAGAAAGGCTACGGCTCATACCGGAGAACTCGATGCTTTGACACGTAGCGGCAACGCGATCAATCGAAAGCGCGTTCGATCGGTCTCGTTGCAGAGATTCTCAAGGATGAGGTTTTCTTTCCTCAATAGAACCTCATGGGCTGACAAGTTCTTCTTGTTGGGTTGATCGATATTCGGAGCATCGATGCCAATCCCCTCACATGTTTGAATTGTAGATACTCAGCCCTGTTCGCGCTAAGGCCTAGATGACTTGTGAAGAAGTGGGAACGGGTTGAGAGTTCGTGTGTGAGAACAACCATTCTCAAGGCATTCAGTCCCAAATGTCATCCCTAGGATCTCGAGCAATGCTCAAGGAAAGCTGATGGATGGCTGTGAGCAGACTCTCTATGTCAGATCGATGTGAGCTCTGCGGCAACACGAGCAATTTGTGCGTATGTCGTCCTGAACGCGGCCATGTCTGTCCCAGAGACTGAGGAGAAACTAGCTGCCCTGTTTACGGACCTTGACTAAGAAGCCAGTCAGTCTAGCCCTAAAGGAAAAATGCTAGCACAGCCCATCAATTGCCGACGACTATGACCGATTGCAGAGATACTGAACACTCCACCGAGCCTGACTTTCGAGGAACTTCAGAGGTTACCTCAAATCAAGCTGACCCGGAATTTTCATTGTGTTACGAGTTGGTCAATCAAAGATGTTGTGTGGGAAGGGGTCGCCTTCCGCGAGATAGCGAAACTAACGGGCGTGAAAGCCGAAGCTACATGGGTAATGTTTCATTGCGCAGACGGCTACGCAGTACCAGTGCCACTCGAGGATGCGTTGGTTGAGGATTCACTTATCGCCTTCAAGATGAGTGGGAAACCGATTCCTATTCAGCAGGGTTTTCCAGCTCGACCATTCATCCCACACTTGTATGGTTGGAAGAGTGCCAAATGGCTGACTGGAATCAAGTTCATGGCCGATTACAGGGACGGCTATTGGGAAACATATCGTTACCATGAGAGAGGCGCCGTGCCGGATGAGGAACGTTTCAAAGGCCAAGGAGGAAAGCACGTCCGCAGGCGAGGCCTCGGCACACCTCCAATATGAAAGACCTAGAAAGGCGGATGTTTAGAACGAACTTCGAATGATTTTTCTTCAACTTACATCTGCATGGTTGAGCCCATTTCAAGGAGCTCAACAGATGACACATTCACTGATAGCTGAACTGAAGCGAGCTGTGTTCGGTTGGTTCTACCCCGTTAGATACAATCTGGAGAGATGGGCTTATGCCCTTCAGCGAATATCCGGTATAGCGGTTACAGCTTATTTTCTGGCGCACATTGTAGAGACTGGAAACGTTGTCGGTGGTTTGGATGTATGGAGCGTGCCATCGGCCGACTTGGCGCGCGATGTCTGGGCGGCAACCTTTCGATTCCTAGACAACCCTCTCTTCGATATGGGCCTTGTCGTTATCGGCTTCATGCTCGTCTATCACACCATAAATGGGATCAGGTTAACCCTCACCGAATTCGGATTCCTCCAAGGAAAACCAGCCCGACCAGACTTCCCGTACGAACCGAAATCATTTACTAAGGCCCAACGGGCCTTGTTTTGGTTGAGTGTACTCTTCGCTGCTGCGACCGCCGTATACACCCTGAATGTTTTCTTTGGTGCCTGAGAAATGAAGGAATCAACGAAAATGCTTCTTCACTACATTACTGGCCTCGGAATAGTGATCGCCGGCGGAGTGCACCTTTTCACAGTCTTCCTTACTGGGCCCTACGTTGAAAACCTCGCCTTTAACGGGGGATCGTATTCTGTCATCGCTGTTTACCGAAACCTATTACTCGCGGCAACATTGGAGCTGCTGCTCGTCTTCGTCGACTACCATGCGCTTAACGGGATACGAGTCATCCTGATAGAGTTCCATCAAGGGCCCAAGTGGGAGAGGGGAGTGTCGTGGATCTTGGCGGTCACAGGAATCCTGCTTTTCGCTTACGGAACAAGAACAATCCTCATTGCAAACGCAATTGCATGAAGACGCAACAGAATTGGAAACAACAGCAGTACTTCAGTCAGAGAAAACCCGCGGATACAGCTCATCCTCTGAAGGAAGCTAACTATCCGCGCCCAAGACTTCGTCGCTTGCCGTGGCCAGCGAGTCAAATGATCCATTCAGTGTTCTGGTCGTTACAATGCTCTCGCAAAGCTGCACGGATATTGCGCCCCTCCGAGCATACAGGCAACTGGAGGAAGGAATTGGCGTGAATATGCAAAGTCTCAGCAAGGCTCGAGTTCAGGACATATCAAAAGCAATCCGGGTTGCAGGCCTGTACCGACAAAAAGCAAAGGCGCTTCGGCTTCTAGCCGAGTTGCTGACCGAGCTATATTCTGGCGACTTTCGAAGACTTCTCCAAGGATCTATGGAGGAGGTGCGACGCAGACTTCAGGAATTGCCAAAGGTTGGACCGAAAACAGCTGATGTCCTCCTCAGCGTTTGGGATGCCCCACGATCTCCGTTGATACGCACATTGATCGCGTGTTGAAGCGACTAGGGTTTGCCCCTGCTGGAGCCAAGTATGAGGAGGTTAGGTCAAGATTGATGGCACTGTCCCAGGCAGAAGATTACAGATCTGTACCATTGCTCCTGATGGGTCACGGACGGCGTCTCTGCAAGGCTCGAAAACCGTTGCGTGGTTTTTGTCCAGTCGAAGAGCTCTGCCCCTATCCGAAAAAGACCAAGTCATGAAGTCTAGCAGTAGTTTCTTCAGTAGGCAGAGATCTTGCATAAGGAAATGATCCCTCGAGGACGCTTCCTTACGGACCGGTTGGATCTGCGAGCTCTACGCACTGGTTACGCGTTCTAGGAACATCTCAAGGAATCGCTGGCCGTCAATACCCGTACATATGCTCGCGTTTGGTTTCTGTCTTAGGAGCTCCGGAAGCCAATCTCTTCTGTCCGCGATTGTTTGACCGCGTGAGAGACTGCTAACCGTCTCGACATCGACATGATGCTCTCTCGTAGTAACCAGAGTTGGATCAACTACGATCGCTACGGCCATTGGATCATGAAGGTGTACGTAACCGTGTCTCGACATGAGCTCTCTCGTTATCAAGGCAACGAAACCTGAGAGTTCTGTTCCGACTTGTTCGATTTTTTCGTAGAGATCTTTCGTCAGCGTTGCCTTCGGATCCGTTGTGACATCGAGACCTACAGCTTTGAGTGGGATTCCCGATTTGAAAACTATACTCGCAGCCTCAGGGTCGACGTATATGTTGAACTCGGCCACTGGATTGGCGTTTCCGTAACCATATGGCGTCACACCGTAGGCACCGCCCATTATCACAAGGTTCTGCACGTTCTCTGCGAGTCTTGGCTCACGTAGGAGGGCGGTGGCTATGTTTGTGAGCGGACCCGTCGCAATCACGGTCAGCTTCTTCGGATTCGCGTTCGTCTCCTCGATGAGCAAATCCACAGCGTGTCGGTGATCGAGTTGAAGTTTCGGCGTCGGGAGACTGGAGTTACCCAACCCGTCTTTTCCATGAAATTCTTCAGCGATCTCCAATTCGCGCAGAAGAGGTTTCGCCATACCTTTCGCGACAGGGATCTCGGAAGCACCTAAGGCCTCAAGAACTCTGAGAGCGTTGACACTGGTCTTGTCTACGTGAACATTGCCGCTCACTGTTGTGATGGCACGCACTTTCAGTTCAGGCGATCTGTATGCGAGCATTATCGCTAGAGCATCATCAACGCCAACATCAACATCCATTATCACGGGTTTCCGCAATCTTGAGTCCCGCCGTGAACCATTATCATCGGGCAGATCAATGCTGGAATTCTTGCGGATCCTTCAGAATACCTCGCAGGGCGTCAGCCATCTGTGAGATCGTTAGAAGGTTTGGAGGGATCCTGAAAGGTTCCAATGCGTGAGCAAGTTCTGTAATCTGCGGTGGTCTAATCTGCGCGGATCTGAGCAGGTCCAGTCTCTCGAAGATCTCCTGCGTTGGCATGTCGGCGAGAATGCTACCGTCGGCGATGAGTATCACTCTCCTCGCAACTTCGGCAACGAAGCGCATGTCATGAGTGATGACTATCACGGTCGCTCCTGCCGCATTCAACCTACGTACGAGTTCAGCGACCATTTTTCGACCCCTATGGTCCTGACCTGTTGTAGGCTCGTCCAAACAGTACACTTCAGGGTTCATTGCCATGACCGAAGCTATCGTCAAGAGCTTCTGTTTTCCGTAGTCCAGATCATACGGGTGAACGTCTTCGAAACCTTTCAAACCTACTTTCTCTATTGCGTCTTCCGTTCTCCTCTCGATCTCACTATGACTCATACCAGCATTCTTTGGGCCGAAGGAGATCTCGTCGCGCACTGTGCTCGAGAACATCTGGTGAGCGGGGTTCTGGAAGACATAGCCAACCGCAAAAGCCAATCTGTTTGCAGGAACATATTTGGTGTCTACGCCCTTTACGAGAACTCTTCCTTTCGTGGGCTTCAGGAGACCGTTGAAGTGTTTCGCGAGAGTTGTCTTTCCTCCGCCATTCTGCCCGATTAGAGCAATAGTCTCCCTTTCACGTATCATCAGACTTACACCTTTCAGAGCGATGACATCATGATTGTAAGCGAACCAGACATCCTCAACTTGGATAAGTGTCACTTGGCTCTGCCCCCTAGAATCTGGGAGAAAAGATCTACGGCCTCGTCCAAGGCGATCGGGAACTTTTCTTCATTTATCCTGAAATCACTCGATATGATACCACATAGCTCTGTCACCGAAGGCGGGTCGACACCGATTTCCTTGAGTTGCTTCACTTTGGTGAGTATTCTTCTCGCTTCCCCCTGCGCAATGATTTTCCCGTCGTTGAGCACAATTATGCGATCGGCGAACGTTGCCAATGCTTCAATCTCATGTTCAGCAACAATAATCGTGTATCCCTGCCTGTTGAGTTCTCTCATGGTGTGGAGCACTTCGGTCTTCCCGATAGGATCGAGTTGAGCTGTTGGTTCGTCCATAACAATGATGTCCGGGCGAACAGCAAGAACTGTAGCAATCGCCAATCGTTGCTGCTGACCCCCCGACAGCTCATAGGGAGAACGACCTTCCAAGTTCACAAGACCTACCGCTTGTAAGGCTTCTTCGACTCTGAGCTGCATCACCTCACGGGAGTATCCCATCATAGACATGCCGAAAGCGACTTCTTCATCTACTCTAGTGGAGACACCTGAAAACTGGTTTGTAGGATCTTGGAAGACTAACCCAACCTTTAGAGACAACTCTGCCACGCTATGTTGCATCGTATCCATGCCTGCGACTTTCACAGAGCCAGCTATGCTTCCACCGTAGAAGTGAGGAACCAACCCGTTCAGCGATTTACAAAGCGTCGATTTGCCTCCGCCGTTGGGGCCGATTATTCCCAACATTTCTCCCTTCTTAACTTCGAATCTTATCCCATGGAGAACCGGTGGGTGATTTGGATACGCGTAAGTGAAGTCTTGAACCGCAACGACTGTGTTGTCTTCACCCATCGGCCGCACAACTGACTGCTATTCGAAGCCTAGTTCGCCAAATCATCTTAAATATTTGGTACGGCGAGTTGCGATTTCGGTCAGGTTGCAATCATGACCAGCGATATGAAAAGTGTTGAACCAACAGTCGTAGCGAGACCGGCAGGGTTTGCAATTCTTCAGGTCGTCTTGATTCCTGTCATCGCTGCTCTGAATTACGTTACAGGCGTAGTGATCAATCTTCTGAAACTTCCACTATTCATGGATACTTGGGCCACAATGTTCGGAACGGTCGTGGCAGGCCTCTGGGTGGGGATAGGAGGGGGATTTCTCTACAACATTGTCATGGCCTTCACGTTATGGGGACTTCCTGCATGGGTTTGGGGATTCATCAACGTCTACATCGCTGTAATTACGTGGGTTCTATGGCGAGTTGGCTGGGTATCCATCAAGCAGCCCGCGAAACTAATCCTCGCAGGCATCATAATCGGAGTTACCAACGTGTTCCCAGTGACATTGATCAATGTGTTCATCTTCGGTGCCCTGCCAACCTACGCGGGCACGGCGTGGATCTACGCAATAATCCTCAATCAAACTGGTAGCACAATATCAGCGGTTATCGGATCTTCTATTGCTGCAGAGATCCCGGACAAGCTACTCTCGCTCATCATCGCGGCCATAGTGGCTTCAAGGATGCCAGCCAGATACACTCTACGCCGCCCGTCACCGAAGTAGCCTCATCGAGGACAAGGCATGTCTTCGACGGCCCTGAAAATCCTCAGAAGCGGGTACGTCCGCGGGAATTCTGCCTTTCACCATCTCGACGGACGTACCAAGTTTCTTTTCTTCTTATGGATCTCGCTCTTCAACTACGTCTTTTACGACCTTTACTTCTCCGCTGCATCTTTCGCAATTGTACTCGCACTCGCTTTCGCCTGCCGAATCGGCAAGATAGTGCTGACCGTGATATCGATAGTGGCGTTGCCGATTCTCATTCTCGGCATAATCATCTTGGGAAGCCCACTTGGGTTTCCGCCGAACAAAACTCCGCTGTTCGGAATCATACTCTATGGACATCAAATCGGCCTTTTCCTAGAGGGCACAGTGTACGTGTCCGTTTGGAGCGCTAGACTCGCGATAACGATAAGTGCGGCGCTTTTGGCATATCTGACGACTCACCCTTCAGACCTCGCGGCGATCATGCTGAAAAGTCGACTACCCTACAAATTCGCATACGCATTCCTCGCCACAGTACAACTAATCCCGATTCTGACAAATGAAATGACAACAATCTACCAAGCCCAAGTATCGCGCGGACTCAATGTCAAAGCGAATCTGATTGATCGCATGAAGAGCATCGTGGTGCTGATGATTCCACTGACTTTGGGAGCAATCAATCAGACTCAAACTAGAGCAATCGCGCTGGAATCGAGAGGATTCAGTGCGCCAGTTAAGAAAGTAATGTTGAGGGATCCCAGATTCAAATTTGCGGACTACTTCATGTTCTGCGCGATGGGAGTCTTCACAGCCACTTTCGCCTACCTGATATCCACTCGGGGGTTGGTTCCCTTCATGCAGGGCGTTGAGTATCTACTTCCAGGTGGTTAGGATGTCCAAGAGAAGATCGCTGCTTGTACCCTTTGAATTACCTGAATGTTGCGACACCCCAGGTTTGAAGGGCTCTTCCTAGTTCCTTGTGGTCTCTTGCGTATTCTTCCAGGTTGCCATCAGTCATCGCCACTTCGATAGCTTGTTTGAAAGCGATCCCTCCGGCTCTGCCCCCATCTGGATGCCCCCAAACGCCTCCTCCTGCTTGGATTATGATGTCCGCTCCAACCAGTCTGATAAGTTCCGGTACGAGACCAGGGTGGAGACCTCCCGAGCAGGTTGGGAAGACAGGTTTGATCTTGCCCCAATCTTGGCCAAGAACCATTTGATTGGCTGTGATTCTTGATTGTTGCAGGTTGTCTCTGAGGGCGAGGACTTCTTCTCGGGGAGACTCCAACTTTCCGATGACCGTTCCGATATGCAATTGATCGACTCCAACCAATCTCGCCGCGTCTGAAACGGCCAGCATGGACATGCCATGAACACGATTTCGAGTGAAGGCGGCGTGAAACGCCCGGTGCGCGTGGATGGCCAACTTCAGATCTTCACATTCTTTGCGGACTGTCTGAAGGGCGGCCCAACCGGTCGTTAGAATGTCGACCATTACATATTCACCACCTCCATCGGCCACCGCTTTTGCTCTTCGAAGCATTTCCTTGGTTTCCGCGGTGATATTGACTAGGTAGCTCTTGCGTTCCCCGGTTTCTTTCTCGGCCTTGGCGCGGAGTCTAAAGCATTCGTTTACTCTTTCCTTGAATTTGTTAAACGGTTGCGACGTGAGATTCTCGTCGTCTTTGAGGAGATCTATTCCTCCGATCCACGCTTCATACCCTGCCTGAGCGTGCTCCTTTGCTGTGAGGCCCAGTTTCGGTTTTGGGACTGTTGCGGTGAGAGGTCTCTTCTTGACACGGAAGCGCTTTCGAATCCCTTCCATGCCTAGTCTAGGTCCCCAGAACGATCTGATTAGTTTCGGAGGCCATCGAATGTCCTCCAGCCTCAGGTTCTGTACGGCCTTCATACCGAATATGTTGCCAGCAATTGAGCTCAGGATTTGCGGCATGTTTCCTTGTTCGAAAAGCTCAGGAGGATAAGCAACCTTCACAAAGTTGCCTTGAATATGGCAAGCTTTGGCCATCAGACTTCGTATGTGAGACTTCATGGTAGTCACCTCTGTCCATGTTCCTATAGACGACTCGGAGGCGACTCTCCCAGCAGCATCCTCGACCGTGAATCCAGGAGCAGGCTCTACTCGGAAGAGACAGAGTAAGTCTTCTCCGCTAGGAGTGTAGGTTCTGTCAAGGAATTCTTGGTACCATTCGCTCATTCAGGTTCGCATCAGATATCTCAGCGTTTCGTTTATGTCTTCAGATACGCATCGTCAACAAGAAACCTAGCCGTCTGTTCCGATCTGGTTGCGCTTATGACGATCTGAACGTCATACCTGCTCTTGGAGTGTGTACGTCTGGTATTCACTCAACTCCTCAGGCGTCACTGCCCCAAAGACTTCCTCTATGATGAGAATAGCTCCTATCGGTGGAATGATTCCTCGCTCTGTGATGATGAGATCTATGTACTCGGGTGGAGTCACGTCAAAGGAAGGATTCCGAACTCTGACGGATCCAAGTCGCTTCAGTTCGCTCTCTGAGATTATCTCCGAAGGATCGCGCTCCTCGATTCTGACGAGTTCTCCGATCATTGTTTCTGGGCTGAACTTGTAGGTTTCCGCTACCACAAAGACCCGTTTCTTGGCCTCGTGAGCAGCTAGTGCAACCATCGAGGTTCCTATCTTGTTGATCAAGGCGCCGTTGGCGGTAATAGCATCGGCTCCGACCAGAACCTTGTCTACATCCTGCATGTAATACCTTACTGCGTCATCCAAGATCAGTGTAACTGGGATGCCAACGCTTGCAAGTTCCCGGGCCGTGAGATGCCCCTGGAATCTAGGGCGCGTTTCTGTTACGAAAACTTCGAATCTCTTCCCCTGATTCCAAGCTGTCTTCATTACGGAGATGACCGCGCTGCTGTTGCAGTGCGTCAGCAGAACGTCGTCGTCGCGAATTCTTCTTGCACCTATCTCTCCTATACGTTGTACCGCCGTCCTTGTGTTTTCAATGAAATCGTTCGCGGCTTGGATCGCAACAGTCCGGATATGCTCGACAGATCTGGTGTTGGCCTTGGCAAGATTGACTCTGTGCATAAGGAACCTGATGCCATTGGATAGTGAAACCGCGGTCGGCCTCGTCTGCAGGAGGACTCTGGCAGCGTCTGTAATCTCGTTCACAAACGTATCGATATCGTTCGCCTTAGAGTCTCGCGCTACTAGTAGTAGTGCTTCGACCGCGGAACGCGCAATGAGGCGTGCGCCGCGAATTCGCATGCTTCGTATTTCTTCAGCTATTCTGGCTGCTTCTTCGGGCAGCGCCATTCTAATCGATCGCCCTACATCGGAAGAAAAGAGAGGTCTTTCCTCTCGCGAACTATCATTATGGCTGCTTGAGGCGGAATCACGCCTCGTTCCGTTATTATCAGATCAATGTCTTCTGGGGACGTAACGTCGAACGCAGGATTACGCACTGATAGGCCGCGCAGATGTTTGAGTTCCGAGTTGTTCAACACGTACGATGGATCCCTCTCCTCAATCTCAATAAGCTCGCCAAGCATTGTTTCGGGACTAAACTTGTACGTGCTGGCTGCCACAAAGACCCTTACTCTTGCTCCATGAGCAACAGCCGCAATGGTTGCTGTCCCGATCTTATTCACGACCGCACCGTTTGCTGAAACCGCCTCGGCGCCCACTAGGACTTTATCAGCATCCTTCACGAAGTGCGCCACTGCAGAATCAATTATGAGCGTTGTCTCCAGTCCCGTTTCAGCGAGTTCACGAGCGACATCGCGTCCTTCGAGCTCGGGCCGCGTTTCTGTCACGAACACCCTGAGATTCTTGCCCTCTTCGTGCGCCTTCCTTAGAATAGCAATGACTGAGCTACTGTAACTGTGAGTCAGAATCACATCGCCCTCCCTAAGCCTCCTTGCACCTATCTCGGCTATTCTTCCAATGGACTCCTCTAGCCTATTGTCGAATGTAGAGACGGCTTTTGATACGACGTTCTTCAATTCCTCGACGGCTGTTCCTCGTCCAGCAGCCTCCTGGGCTTCCGAAACAACATAACGGAGACCGTTTGAAAGAGGAATTGATGCAGCGCGAATTCTAGTAAGATAATTCCTATTCTCTTCTATCTCCGCCAAGAATTGTTTTGACGAAACAGCCTTTGATTTCTGCGCTGCGGAGCGGAGAGCTGTTAGAGCAGCGTGGGTGACGATTGTTCCGCCTCTCATTTGGCGGATCCGCACGTCCTCAACGACTCTCAGGATATCTTCGTGAACCATTTACAGTCAAGCCTAAGAGAAGAGGAAACGGCAAAATTAAAGATGAATCGAGCTAGAAGAAAACTTGCGGTCGTTATGTCAAATGCCGCGTTTTGGTCTGGCCCTGTAGACTAGAATATAGCCCAGTCCTCCGAGCACGATACCGAGTGTTGTGAGGCCGGTGAATGCGATGATTGGCCTGAGAAATTGTGATAGAACGGAGCTCTCCACTTCTCCAAGAGAAAGCCCCATCCCACCCATTGAGATTGGGAGTGTAGCGACACCTGTCAAGTAACCAGCATAAATCACGAGCCATGTTGCGCCAAGCGCACCAACGTTGCTGAGAATCAAATGTAGCCAAGCGAGAGTCTTGGTGCCACCGATGTAGGGGCTCTTCAAGTTCACTTCCAGATACTGGTAGAAGAGCGCTGTCACAGCCATCCCCACAACGCCTAACACGATATATCCAAAATATCCTAACGCCACCCAAACCCCTTGAACGGTAGCAGAAATGAGAAGAGAGATCGGCGGACTAACGAACCCCAGTTCGCCTGCAAGGAAGAACAAGGTCAACAAGACGCACAGTGCGCCCTGAACGATCGCTGCCCACACGAAGCGCGTTGCCCATCTACTCTCCGTGGCCATCACAGAGATCTCCCGGGCAATCGATTCGGCAAGCTTCTTCAGTTCCAGTTGTTCCTCAGTCACAGCCATCTACCACTTAGACGGCGCAGCAGCGAATTCCATAATAGCCTTTCTAGCTACATTCACCGATGGAAATCGAAATCAACATCATGCCTAGTGGAAGTCTCAAGATTTGGGTTGCAGATAATCAAAAATCTGTGACCAGGCGTCTTCGTCAGATGGATCTACTTGGTCAGAACTGTGGTCATTGGCGCGATAAACTGGGACGTTAACTTATTTGTGAAAGCCTTCCCGCGTCCCGGCGAGGAGACCGTCGTGGAGCATGTCACGCGAGTTCCGGGCGGAAAGGCAGGAAATGTCGCGGTTGCTGCCGCAAGGCTCCTTGGACCGAACCAAGTAGCGATACTCGGCGGACTGGGAAAGGATTCCATTGGCTCCGAGCAGGTTAGAATCTTCGAGAAGGAGGGAGTCGCTACGTCAGGATTGAAGTTTGCTGAGGATGTGGAGTCAGGTCAGGCGTATATCATCATCAATGAGGAGGGTGAGAACGTGATTCATAGCTACCGGGGCGCCAACAAGGCGCTCGCACCATACGACCTGGACGACGCGAAACGGCGTGAATTGGTTTCTAAGTCAACGGTGGTCACGATTCTCGATCCTCCATTTGAAACAGCATTAAAGCTTGCAAGAAACGCGAAACAGCTGAACAAGATCGTGGTCTGGGACCCAGGAGCGTGGTCCACATTGGGGTTGGAGAAGGTCAGAGAGCTTCTTGAGGAACTGGACTATTTGATACCTAACGAATCGGAAATTGAGAACCTAACTGGTACAACGAACTACAACGAGGGTGCTGGCAAGTTGATCGACACCAACCCCACGCTGAAGGTCGTCGCGAAGTTGGGTGCAAGAGGATGCGTAATGTATGATGCGAAAGGACGAACGGTATCAGAGGCCTTGGACCTGAAATCGCGGGGCTTGAAAGTTCTGAATACGGTTGGATGTGGAGACGCATTTCTCGGCGCCTTCGTGGCCGCTCTGTGTGAGGGCCGTCCTGATGTGGAAGCGCTCAGATGGGGTAACTACGCTGGAGGACTCAAGGCGACTAGAGCTGAGACCCGAGGAAGCCCCGACAGAGAGACCCTACTCAGGCTGTTGGCGTAGCTTTCAAGGTCATGCCACGGAGTCAATGAACGCGAGCGCTTCCCTCAACGAGTTGATTCGACCATCTGGCCTAATTTCGGAATCTGGAATATGCCTGTCGGCTCTTGCAAGCGAAAACAAAGAACTTCGCCGTCTCCTGAATCCCTTCGGAACTTCATAATCGAATAGCAGTGCACGCATTCCAGCCTGCTTTGCTCCCCAAATGTCCGCCTCTGGGTCATCGCCAATGTGGATAACCTTGGCCATGTCTGTTTGAAGCTCGTTCGCTGCCACTTCGAAAATACGCCTGTCGGGCTTCCTCCATCCAATTTCATCGGAGAATACGGTCGCGTCAAAGAACTTTAGGATTCCACATCTATTCATGAGCTGTCTGAGCGCAATCCCAGGGCTACGACCGGTGTTGCTGATTAGACCCACTTTCTTCACGCGACCGAGCATGCCCTCTAAGGTGGGTACTGCATCTTCATTCAATCTTGGAGGGAAGCAGAAAATCGGTTCAACATATGCGGTTTGAAGCATCTCGATCGCTCGCGGATCTTGCGGTAGGCTAACTCTTGCTGCCGAGGCTGTTTCTAAGATCATTCGGATTTGTTCGGTCACGTCTAGGTGCCTTTTGCTCGACCAAATCGATTGGAAACGGGGGGCAGTCTCCTCATATCCGCGCTGAATATCATGTATCGATAGCTCGATGCCCAATCCAGATAAGACTCCCAAGAGCCCCGTACATCTTGATCTACCACGGGTCAGATCCAGTTCAGGCTGATCCATGAGGAGCGTTTCCCAGAGGTCGAAGGTCACGCAGAGGTCGCTGGTGATAATTCCGCACGCTCACAGGGGTCATGCTGGCTAAAGTAACGTCCGGCACACGTACTATACGAGTCCAGATTTCCTGATGTTTTCAGCGATCAGTGGAGCTACACTAACATAACTTATCGGACTTGGGACCGTGTCCGTTGCCACCACGTTCTGAGCACCAGCCTCATAGATCTTGGCCAAAGCGTTTCCGGCCAAGATCGCGTGAGTACAGGCAACATCAATCCGTCGCGCGCCTTGAGAGAGAAGAACCTTCAAAGCCTCCACTACGGTGCCTCCCGTGCTGATAATGTCATCCACGATCAAGACATCCCGATCCTTAGGGCTAACCTTTCTCGGCCGTACCTCGACTCGCTCATCGCCTAGACGCCTCTTCTCGAAGACATCGTAGTCAGTCGATAGCCTCTCAGCGGCTACTCTGGCCCACTGTTCAGCCTCAGCGTCCGGTCCGATTACCAAGGGCTTGTGAAATGTCCCATTCTTCTTCACGTAATCAACTAGCAGAGGTATTGCTGAGAGATTGTGGGCAGGGATCTTGAATACGTCGGAGTGTTTCAGAACCCTATGTTCATGCATGTCGATTGTATAGATCTGGTCCGTCCCAACGTTCTGGATGAGTTTGCTCACTGTCCCAAAACTCAAGGCTTCTCCCGGACTGAACCGCTCATCCTGTCTGGCGTAGGCAAAGTATGGGATGAAGCTCACGACTCTCTTTGCGCCAAGACCTTTCAGCGTATCGACCAACAGGAGGTATTCGAAAAGCAGTTCGTCAGGCACGTGATGGATCGATTGAATAACAACCACGTCTTGTCCACTTACGTCCTCAACAACCCTGAGATATTTCTCTCCGTCAGGGAAACGCCGGATCTCGAGTCTACCGGTCTTCAGGCCAAGTTCTCGGCAGACTCTAGACGCAAGTGCTTCAGAGGTCGAACCCCCGAATAGAATCAATTCGCTTAACCCGACTGTGAGCCGTATTCAGTCGCCAAATAAAACATGCGCGGACCTACTCCGATCTACCAATGAACGTTCAACTCTCAAGCGTCTCAACAACATCTTGAAAATCGTTCATCTCTTGATGACCGCGTCAACGCTGCTTGTTGCCATATCTGCGGGGTTTGTGCTAGTCGGCCTCTTAGTTCTAGTAACAGAAACCTTAGAATCAATGCTCGCCAGAGGTCAAACTGCTTTGGTGGATGGCTCCAAGTGGGATAGCGATTCAACCCCAATCAATGGTGATTCGGAAGTGGAAATCGAAGCAAGAGCCTTGTTGATCGCCGAGCGTGCAGCAGAAGAAGCTGGCAAGTTGCTTCTGAAGATATTTCGTGGTTCAAGGCTGTCCGTATGGCCGAAGCATGATTATGCGGGAAGTCTTGTAACCAATGCTGACAGGGAAGCTGAACGCCTAATCGTTTCTCACATTCGTCGTAGCGGAATAAAGAGCACAGTCATCTCGGAGGAAGCCGGGAGACTCAGCTTTGGATATGACAGCATTGTTTGGGCTGTGGACCCACTCGACGGCACACTCAATTATGTTAAACGAATTCCATACTTCGCGGTTTCCATAGGAGTGCTCATCGACCACAAGACTATTGCAGGCGTAATCTACAATCCCATCTTGGATGAAATGTTCACCGCCCGCAGAGACGAGGGTGCTCGCCTCAACGATACAGAAATCCATGTCTCAACCAAGAAGACACTCAGAAATGCCTCACTCATTTTAGAATGGTGGGAACCTGAACCGCTAATACCCGATCCTCTAGATTTGGAGAGACGCCTTTACCGTTTCACTCGAAGGTTACGATCTCCGGGCAGCGTAGCACTTAACCTCTGCTCCGTTGCATCGGGCCGATTCGACGGATCAGTCACGGTGTTCCAAAAATCTCCAATCTATGAGACCGCCGCGGGGTGCTTGATCGTTCAGGAAGCCCGCGGAAAAGTGACGAACTCTTCGGGAGGAAGCTGGGAAGATTTCTCAGGGTCGATCATAGCGGGGGGAGAGCAGATACACAGCAAGCTGCTGTCGTTGGTGCGTGAGCTCGCACATAAGCAACCAATTCAACTATAGCCCTTCCCGGGCGAGCTCTTGGATTAGTTCGCGCTGCTTGGAACTCAGTCTTGTGGGTGTTCTCACTTGAACGTAAACAATCTCGTCTCCTCGGTCCCCGTTGCGAAGAGCGGGCATTCCCTTCTTTCGTAGCCTGAAGGAAGCGCCACCTTGGGTTCCAGGCGGTATCATGATTTTAGCTGGTCCATCCAACGTCTGCACTTCCAACTCTCCTCCTAATACAGCCTTAGAGAACGGTATATTCACACGGCAGAGCAAGTCGTTGCCTTCGCGCCTGAATATTTCATGAGGCCTCACGTGGACCATGACATACAAATTTCCTTTGGGGCCGTTTCCGTCAGGAGGTGCATCGCCTTCTCCACGTAGTACTAGTTCTGATCCAGTGTCAACGCCAGCTGGAATCTTCAGGCTGATGCGTCTGCGGCGCTCGACGATGCCGTTCCCGTGACATACCGAGCAGGGTCGTTCGATTATGACAGCGCGCCCGCGACATTTGCGGCACGGCTCTATGCGGGCGAAGTGCATGAATCCTGAGACCTGTACATGTTGAATTTGACCGGTGCCCTGACACTCCGGACATTTCTTGAGCGAGGTGCCAGGTTTGGCTCCTGAGCCGTTGCATTCTGAACACCGTTCACTCCTAGGCACGTCAATTTCTGTAGCTAGCCCCGAATACGCCTGCTCCAACGATATCTCCAGATCGTAGCGGATGTCTTGACCACGAGCCTGCCGACTGGCGCGTCGCCCGCCGCCGAAGAACATGTCGAAGATCGAGTCAAATCCGCCGAAACCGAAGCCTAGATCTCGGAAGATCTCGTCGAAATCCACTCCGCGGAATATGTCCTCAGGCGTATACCTGGCGCCAATTCCAGCGTGGCCGAAGCGGTCGTATTGCACTCGCTTTTCATCGTCTGACAGAATCGCATACGCTTCGGAGATTTCCTTGAACTTCTCCTCGGCATCAGCTGACTTATTCCTGTCCGGATGATACTTCAGTGCTAGTCTTCGATAGGTATTCTTGATTTCGTCCTTGCTGGCAGTACGCTGCACCCCGAGTATGTCGTAGTAGTCACGTTTATCTGGCAAGTGTTATCTGCCGCAATGTCAGTGTCTACTTCTTGTCGTCAACTACCTTGTAATCTACATCGACAGGGCCGTCTTTCGAATCCTTCTTTTCAGCTTGTGTATCGGTTGCTGCTTTTTGCTGAGCCACCTGTTGGTAGGCCGCTGCTCCAACTTCCTGTAAGATCTTCTGCAAGGCCTCTAACCTCTGCTTAATCAGCGCCACGTCCTTTCCGGCCAGCGCTTCTCGCAATTCAGATGCAGCCTTAGTCAGTCGCTCAGACTGTTCCTTTGAGATCTTACCCGAGAGCTCCCTGACCAACCTCTCAGCGTTGTAAACAGCGCTATCGGCGATATTGCGGAGCTCAGCTTCCTCCCTCCGCTTCTGATCCTGAGCAGCGAACTGTTGAGCTTCCTTTACCATGCGTTCGATTTCTTCCTTGGACAGTTTCTTCGATGCGGTTATAGTGATCTTCTGTTCTCTACTGGTGGCGAGATCCTTCGCAGCTGCGTTCAGAATCCCATTTGCGTCTATGTCAAACGTCACTTCGATCTGTGGGACTCCTCGCGGAGCAGGCGGGATGCCTGTGAGGTTGAACATTCCTAGGGAAACATTGTCAGCCGCCATCGGTCTTTCTCCTTGCAGCACATGGACTGTGACCGTTTCTTGGAAATCTGCGGCCGTCGAGAAAATTTGACCGCGTCTCGTCGGTATCGTGGTGTTTCTCTCAATTATCCGTGTGAACACGCCCCCTAGAGTCTCGACGCCTAGTGACAGCGGAGTGACATCGAGAAGCAGTAGGTCGCGAACCTCGCCAGCGATCACTCCAGCCTGTATGGCCGCACCCGTAGCGACGCATTCCATGGGATCGATGCCCCTCTCCGCTACCTTGCCCGTGTACTCTTCAACGAATCTCCGAACAATGGGCATACGCGTTGGTCCGCCGACTAAGATTATCTTGTCAACGTCTTTTGGAGTGAGCTTGGCATCCTCGAGCGCTCGCTCCATTGGACCACGGCAGCGGTCGATGATGGAACGAACAAGCTCTTCCAAGTTCGCACGTGTTAAAGTCATGCTCAGGTGCTTTGGTCCTGAAGCGTCAGCAGTAACGAAGGGCAAGTTCATGTCTGTTGTGAGAACGGTAGAGAGCTCGATCTTGGCCTTCTCAACAGCTTCGCGAATTCTCTGGATGGCCACCTTGTCATTCCGGAGGTCCATGCCGTTGCTACGTTCAAAATCTTCAGCAACATAGTCAACGAGAACATTGTCCATATCCGTCCCGCCCAGCTGTGTGTCTCCGCTTGTTGAGAGAACCTCGAAGACAGGCGGTTCCTTTGGGTCAGGGCGGCCGACTTCCATCATGGTCACGTCTAGAGTTCCCCCTCCAAAGTCGAAGACCATGATCTTCAGTTCCTTCTCTGCCCTGTCGAGACCATAGGCCAAGGCGGCTGCTGTGGGCTCGTTGATTATTCTCTTAACGTCAAGTCCCGCTATGGCTCCAGCGTCCTTCGTTGCCTGTCGCTGATTGTCATTGAAATAGGCTGGGACAGAGATGATAGCCTGTTCAACCTTGTCTCCCAAGAAAGCTTCAGCATCACGCCTTATCTTTTGAAGTATGAAAGCAGAGATTTGCTCGGGAGTATATTCCTTGCCAAAGACTTGGACTTTATAGTCGGTACCCATCTTTCGTTTTATTGCATAGACAGTTCCCTCAGGGTTGGAAACCGCCTGCCGTCTGGCAGGCTCGCCAACCAGAAGTTGCCCGTCCTTGGTAAAGGCTACATACGATGGAAACGCCTTGCCACCCAGTGTTGTACCTTCAGCACTCGGAATAATTGTAGGGCGACCAGCAATCACCGCGGCTGCAGCCGAGTTGCTGGTCCCAAGGTCAATTCCTATGATCTTCGGCAAGGATAACCCCCTGATGGATATGGATTGGCGTGACATTTTCTGGGAAAGAAGAAATGAATTCAAAAACATTATGGGAACTCGCTGCGCTGGTCAATTCCGCTCTACTCTGCGAGCGCAAACAGCCTAATGCCGCTTTGGGTTCTCGACTTCTTTCTGTCTTGAAGCTCCTCGCTTGCTAACCACAACCAGGCTCGGTCTGATGACTTTCCCATTAAGAAGATACCCCTTCCGAATCTCCTGTACAATCGTATTCTCAGGTGTATCATCCTTTTCCACAAAGCTGACGACTTCATGCCTCTCAAGATCAAGTTGTCCCACAGCCACGATCTCTTCAAGCCCCTCAGTGTGAAGAATCTCCATAAACTGCTTGAGAAGCATCCTCAAGCCCACCGCGATCTCCTCTGGCGGGAGTTGCCTGTTTGACTGAGCCATTTCGCTCGCTTGATTCAGAGCGTCGAGAATGGGCAGAAGTTTCAGGAGTACCCCCTCAGAGGCCTGTCTGGTTACAGCCTCGACCTGCCGCCTAGTGATCTTCTGAAGATTCTCCATATCGGCCTGCAAGCGTTTCAGTCGGTCCAGATACTCTGCTGCCTTCCTTTCGCTCTGTTCCTTTTCCCTAACTAGTTGATCCATTTCCATGCGGAACTGTTCAATGAAGTCCAATGGCTGCTCTGTCGAATTGGCCCTTGATTTCTGTCTTGGCTCCGTTTGCAAGCGACAGACCACGGCGATTATTGTGAAGCCTGATCAGTTCGTCTTTAAGCACACTTTTTTCTCCTTCGGTAGATTACCAAGACGAATAGTAGCTTTGCACTTTTCCTGTGCTCGGATGAAAAGTAAGTGTCCAACTCCAAGACCACCTTAGCTCAACGAACGCCCTCGAGAAAACAAGCGACACCGCAGGAGTAACGAGCCCATGAACTAGGACCACGACTGATCGTGATACTCATATTCTCGTTTTCCCATACTGAACAGTTTCCGGACAATTGGATTAGATTGGTGGCATATCTTGCAGCCAAGGGTCGAACCCACGATCGAAAGACGACGAAAAAGAATCGAACGAGTGCTTGTTGACGCTAGCCTAACGGTTAGACAACCAATCCATGTCCCACAGCCCTCCTTCGGTTCGCTGACGATCATCACGCCCTTTGAAGATGACCACTTTCACCATCCCCCCGCCCTGAACCCGACCATCGCGATAGACGCCTATCGTCAAGCTGGTTTCAAGCTTGAGTACTCACCACAAGCCCTGAAGATAATCCAGGAACACCGAACCGTTGAGTTCGAATACGACCCGTCGGGATTCATCTGGGTCAAACCGCTAAAGAATGATGCCTTGAAGGATCTACTCGACGAGCGAACCTTCAAGACTTTCATCGCTTGGAGCCCATTTCACGACGCATACCGCCTCCGCCAAACTGGATCCATAGAATTCGCGAAAAAAGCGTTCGAACGGCAAGGAATACGCGTACTGATGAAGAACTTTCCCCAAGACCAAGTTGGTCTGCCGCGCATTCATTCGCCTCGAACAATCAATGTCACGCTCTATCCGTTTCAGCGCACCGCTGTAGCGTTCATTATCCAGAATGATGGAAGAGCATGTCTATTCGATGAGATGGGACTTGGAAAAACGATTACGGCTACCGCGGCCCTCATAGAATTCGCGAGAAAAAGAAAGGCGGCACGAGCGTTGATCGTGGCTCCCAACGCAGTAGTTGAGCAGTGGCGAGGCGAACTTGTAGAGAAATTCAACCTGAACCCAACGGTCGTTACTTCCAAGAGCGCCTTAAAGGAACGAATAGCGCTCTACGACAACCCGTTGATTGTCATCAATTATGAGTTGGTACGCACAGACCTCGAACTCATCTTAGAGAAGAACTTCGACACGGTGATACTCGACGAAGTCACCCGAGTCAAGAACTGGGACACCCAGACCAGCGAGGCCATCAAGAAGCTCATCGTCAGGAACATGATTGCACTCACAGGCACTCCGCTTGAGAATCATCTGGGCGAACTCTACAACATAGTCAACATCGTCAAACCGGGATTCTTCGGTCGATATCAAGAGGATTTCTTGGCTACATATACCCTGAAGGTCTCTGAGGAGGGATGGATGACTTCACGTCCCGTTGTTAACCCCGAGACACTGGCTCAACTAAGGAAAGAACTGCGGCGTATATCCATACGTCGCACTAAAGCGCAGGTTCTCAAGCAGCTGCCAACACTTACCATGCAGTACGTCTACACAGAGCCAGCGCGAAACCAGAGGATGGTATACGATATCCTGCAGTCAACTCTTGGCGACACCATACTGGAAGAATATGCGTACAGCATGAGTAGCAAGGGAGGACCGAACCCGTTCACAGCGAACAGGATTCGCCTTTACACGCTTCTAAGAGAGGCGTGCGCTGACATCAGTATGATAGCTGGCTACCTTCACCGAAAACAACGGGAGCAGACAGAAGACGCTAGGGCCCTACGAGAGTCTGACATCTTCAAGAAGCTGATGCACGTGGTTGACAGACTGGAACCTGAAAACGCCAAACTAAGTGAACTGAGAGAACTTGTCAAGGATCTAACGGAGCAAGGCCACAAGATAGTGGTATTCTCCCAGTTTGTTCCTATCGTACGGTTGATTCAAGAAGAGCTTTCGAATGAGGCGATTGGAACACTCGTCTATCATGGGCAGATGTCTGAGGATGCTCGCAATTCGAACCTGAGAAGTTTCGCTGAGGAGCAGTATTACAGAGTACTAGCGAGCACTGACGCCGGACAGTTCGGTCTAAACCTGCAAGCTGCGGACGTCGTAGTCAACTACGATCTTCCGTGGAATCCTGCTAGGCTACAGCAGCGCATCGCCAGACTGCATAGAATCGGCCAAACAAACAAGGTCCTAGCCGTGAACTTCATCGTGAAGGAAACTGTCGAAGAACATGTTCGCGACGTGCTCGAACGAAAGCGAAAACTCTTCAGAGACGTAACTATCAGCGAAATTGCAGAGAGCGAAGATCTCACCCTTGATGAGTTGAGAGAAGTCTTCGGGTTCGACATGAAACGGTTGGCTGAAAGAATACGCGGACGCTACGGTCTACGACTGGAGAGCCACCCAGCAAGAGCCACGATATAGGAGGAGTACGTCCGCCAAGCTAACAGAACTTTCACTCATCTCTCTTGCCTATAGGTCCACGACTATGAGCTAGGCAAAGAGAGTGAGAACCTTCTGCGAAGCTTGCAGTCCTCCGCGCCTACCAAGATATGAGGGACGAAGGCTCGTTCTAGAGCACGTGGACTGCCTCTGTCAATGCCCAAACACGATTTTCGAATTCAGAGGTCCAAGATGCCCCAAATGCAACCATTTGGTCAAGATTGAACTTACAGACGAATGGCAAGATCCGCAATTGTGGATCGACCCTAAGACGCGAAGCCCGGTCATGGTAAAGGAAGTTCAACCGACATCAAGCTAGCGTGGCACGCCTCCGTCCTCTCCAAGCACTCACTTTCGGCTTTTCTCATCATCCAGAAAAGGAATGCTTGGTGATTATCAATCCTCAGACGAAAGATCGAGCTGGAAGCACGAAGTTCGGACTATGCATACCCACCTACGGAGAAAAAACATCGGTCGAGGGACCTTGGCCGGTGGCTCTTGAAGCCCAGAAAATGGGCTACGACTCTGTCTGGACAACTGACCATGTTCTGATGCCAACCGAGAGCAGGACATCATACGAGAGAACCTTCGAAAGCATCACAACCTTGGCCTATCTCGCAGCGCTCACAAGCACGGTAAAGCTTGGTGTTTCCTCACTAATCGTGGCGATGCACAACCCCGTCGTTGTAATCAAGCAACTCGCAACGATAGACCACCTAAGTCAAGGGAGAGTCATGCTTGCCATAGGTGCAGGATGGAATGAAATGGAAGTCACACATTTGGGGTCAAACTTCCATAACCCGGGAAGAAGAGTGAACGACTCAATCAGACACCTAGGAAGCTATGAAACGGCGCAACTGAATTCGAAGGAAAGGAAATTCCGCACAGATTCTGGAACGCAGTCTTCGAGCCCCGACCGGTTCAAAAGAAGCTCACAATCTGGACCGCCGGCATCAGTAGCGCAGCTATGAAACGTACTGCAACGCTGGGAGGCGCGTGGCACCCAAACGTCCAGCCCCTTGAGATCTTCCAAAGAAATTGTCCTGCAATTCAGAGGTTTGCCGGAAGCTAGCGACAAGCCAATTTGCGTACGTATCGGCTTGAACCCAAAAGCCGCCAGGTCAGAGTGCATGAGCCCCCTTGGGAGAACGCAGATTGATACTCTCAAGCAACTGGGATTACGACAAGAAGATAGTATCCGAACTCGCGAAACTGGGCATTTCATGCATGCTCGTGACGCCTAGCTGGGATGGGAAAATAGCGGTCGCTGACCAAGTAGAAAGCCTAAGACTGCCTACCGACAATTTCATCGGGAATCCAGCTATATCGCATAGGGTCACCGAACGCCAAGCGGAACCATGGACATCTACCATCCAGGATTCTGCTCCGGTTCACGGTGAAGTAATCAAACCGTTTCACATAGGACCCTTGCCAGACTGATTGAGCCGTCTGAAGGCCTATTTCGTTCTAGGAAGTGCAAAGTCGCATTCCGGGTTCGTGCAATGCCACTCCAAGCACATGTCGTGTACAACTGGGAGCAAATTGCCACGATGGCATTTCATGCAGACCACATGCTTTTGATAACCTAAGCTTAGACTCCAACCATCGTCAGACATATTCAATCGATCGTCCAACAGCATCGGAGGACAAGATAAACAGGATGATCTCGATAGACAGGAGTCTTCTTTAAAGTGACCGCGAGCTAGTCGATGTCTATCTTTTCTGACTCATTCTAGGGACGCCTTGAATAACCATTCGTGTTCAAATGAAATATGATAACTTCGCCTGTGGAAAGTGTCGAATCGCAACTCGCAGAGTGGACAGATCACGCTATCTACGAGCTGTACGATGTGGTATCGGAACGAAGTCGCTGCCACCAGGTCTATCGCCAATAACTATGCCGGTGACATCTTTTAGCTGTTGTGAAAGAGCGTCGACACAACTACGTCCAGTTCAAAGGCGGAGCTTTCCTTTCGATTCAAGAACACTCTTCTAGTGTCTCAGGAACCAACCATGAGGCAAGCTGAGTAAGAAGCCTCGAGCAGAAGGCACAATGAAATCAGCCAGAACCCAACGTCTGCAACGGACAGCCGCGTGGCTCGCACATCATCTGAAAGCTCCAGAGCCTCTCGTCTTATACTAAACCAAGAGCAGTGCCGTCGTCCGACGAGACGCTTTTTCCCGTCGTGCGCCAGTAGAAACTACTACTCCAAGTTTCACGCTCCTACGTTCCGCCGAGGCTGGAATCTTGCTAACCCGAAATATGGGACTACTACTGACAACAACTGCGAGCATGGTCTGGGGGACCACGTTCGTTGCGGCTGATTTCGGCCTTCGTTACACCAATCCCTATAATCTGCTCTTCATGAGGTTCGCTGTCGCTTCGGCGGTGGCTGTGCCTCTAGCTATTGCTTTCGGCAGACTGCGGGAGTTGAGAGGAGAGCTTGAGAGAAGCCCGGTCTGGCTGCTGGGCGTCATCTATGCTATGGGATTCCTCTTACAGTATATGGGGCAGAGCCTGACGAATGTCGGGGACGCAACATTACTTGCGAACCTTGCCCCCGTATTTGTGCCCGGGCTTGCTTGGTTCATGACAAAGGAATCGATTACCAAATCTCAGATTCCAATAACCGGCCTTGGTCTGTTGGGTTTGGTGCTAATCGTTTGGCCTGACTTCGGTCTCGGTTCTAGGAGCCTTGTCGGAGACTTACTCCTCTTCGGAGCATCGATGAGCTATGCCCTCTTTGTGGTCATGAGCAAACGATTGAACGCCGTTTCAGTGGGCAGTGGCCTTGCTCTAATAATCGCGGTTACGGTTTTCTTGGCACCAGCGGCGATTCTACTAGGTAAACTGAATGCGCTGGATCTCGAGATGGGATGGACGGGTTGGCTCTACGTCGTATACCTAGGGGTACCGTGCACAGTAATCGCAGTAGCCCTGTACCTCAAGGGAATGGGATCAATCTCAGCCTCAACTTCTGGGATGATACTTCTGGTTGAGATTCTCACAGGACTGCTGCTCGCAACATTGCTATTTCGGCAGGTCCCCACCGAGTACGAACTTGGTGCGAGTGTCGCCGTGCTCTCCGCTTTAGGGATGAGCATATTCTCTAGCAGACAAGCTAAGTCCATCAGAACTGAGGCAAACATGACTTCCGGCGCTTAAACGATGCTTCGCAACGAATAGTGATGTGAATCGGAGCTTTGAATCGGGTAGGAAGAGTGAGAAGATTCCTACGACAAATCATATTATTGGTCTGGGATGTCGCACATTTTTAATCGAGGCTCTCAACCAAGCAGAATTTAAGCTGAAAGCATGTGGAATGCGCTCCAAGCATGCTCAGATGAGCGAATTGGTTCTGTGAATATGAAGATTCATATGGCAAGGTCCTTCTCACCACTCCTAGTACTTGGTCATATAGTAAATGACACGTTCTCCAATCTGTTGTCTGGCTTACTGCCGATTATCACTATTCTCTTCGGTCTCTCATATCTGCTTGCAGGTCTCGTAGCCACGATCTTCAGCGTTACTTCATCGATCCTTCAGCCTTTGCTAGGTCGCTGGTTCGATCGCACGCACAGCACGTGGTTACTACAGGCCGGATTGACACTGAACTGCATTGGCATGAGTCTATCGGGCATCTCTCCGAACTATGTAGTCCTGCTCTTCTTGGTAGGAACAGCCGGGCTCGGTTCTGCGGCCTTTCATCCCCCAGCATTCTCAACGGTCGTGAAATCGACCAGTTCGTCGAAGGGGGGTGCCATGGGGATTTTTCTCTCTGGCGGGAATACGGGCTTCTTCCTCGGCCCTATCGTCGCAGGAGGCTTGGTATCAGCATTCGGTTTGTCCGGCACATTGCTCTTGCTCCCCGTCGGGCTTTCGATCGCAATTCTCCTTTTCAAAGTTCAAGTACAAAAAGTGAGAGCAAGCACGCTGACCTTGAAAACAGCTCAACCTGCCAACAAGCGTTTGCTCGCCCAACTAGCTACCATCACAGCCCTTCGTTCAATTACTCTCCAGACTGGCGTAACATTCCTTCCAATGTACTTCGTTGCTCGGGGCGAGTCCATATTCTTGGCTACGGCTGTTGCATCGATTTGGTTGGGAGTTGGAGTGTTAGGTCAAATTGGTGGCGGATTCATTTCCGACAGGATAGGAAGACGACCCGTTATCGTGACTTCACTCTTAGCCGGCACGGCTCTTTTCTACGGATTTCTTCTCGCCGCAGGATTTCTGTCGCTGTTTCTCCTTGCAGTTTCAGGTCTTGTCCTGTACGCGAGCTGGTCTGTCATAGTCGTAATGTCTTCGGAGGCAGCTCCGAGCAATGTAGGAGCCGTATCTGGCTTTATGCTGGGATTCTCAATTGGTGTTGGGGGCTTAGCTGCATTGGGTTTCGGCGCCGTGGCTGATATCTTGGGATTGTACACCGCATTCTTCCTTTTCACGGCTTTTGCTCTTGTAGGAGGCCTGCTCGCCTTGGGCTTACCAGCTCAAGCTACAGGGATAACTGACACCAAAGTTCCTCCGCGCCAGTTCGCCTTTCTGGAAAAATGAGCCACTTGTTACGCCCCATTCTCTGATTGTCCACAGTGCGGAGGAATACGAGAGACAAACGACTAGTTTCTGTGGTTCGATAAATCTCTGTTTTGCAACCTGCTGGCCTTCGGTATGACAATTTCCGCTGTTAACATGTGCTATCCGCTCCTCAGCCCTTGCTACCTTGAGCGGATACCAAAGCAAAGAAGAGCTTGGGAGCTGGTCGTCGTGACAATGATTTTTTAGGCGCGCGATCAACCGCGCTAGAAGATCAGCTTTCCCAGGACACTCGTGACCATCGCAAACGTTGCAGGTAGAACTTCGAGAACGCCCATGAGGAAGCCAACGTGAATATGTATGTGCGCATGTCCATCCAACACATATGAACCCCATTCGGCTTACTCAACATCTCTCTAGCAACCTTGCGAATGGAGTGTTCCTTGGCAGGACCGTGTGATTGGGAACAGGCTTATCTCCTCGATTTGCGCCTTGTCGCAGCGGGTAGTCATGCATGCGTTGTTCCAAATGCGGAAAAGAGCTCCCAAATGGAGCCTCGTTCTGCCCAAACTGCGGACTTGCACTCAGTCCCGGCGGAAGTCTCATCGTAGTGACGACCCCAACGATTCCTGGGTACAAGATAACCAAGGTTCTCGGCGTTGTAACGGGTCTCAGTCCTCGAACACGAGGAGTCCTAGGAAAATTTGTCGCAGGTATTCAGTCAATGGTCGGCGGCGAGGTGACATCGTTTACCACCGAGCTTGAGAAAGCAAGAATGGAGGCAATAGAAAGAGTGTGCAAAAAGGCTGCTGCAATAGGCGCTAACGCTGTTGTGGGGTTGGACTTGGAGACATCGGACATCGGACTGCAAGCTGGAGTCACAGTGGTATCTGCTACGGGCACCGCCGTCATTGCTGAAGCAGAGTAGGTCGCGCCCCACCGGTTGTATGAAAATGTCCCGCTCGTCCCCACGAGTTGACTACAAGTCTCCCTAACTGAACATACGGTTGTTTGCTATTTGTCGAGGCTGACTTCGAAGTTCTCGTTGAACTTGAGTCTATGCCATCGCGAGTCAAATCCGACGTTCCGCATGGATCTGACCCCCATGAGGTTTGCAATCTCATCTCGCGTCTCGTCAAGTTTGAAATCAATAATGCCATCGACGGCGGCTTCCAAAGCCCTATATGCCCACTCGCTGTGAAAGCCCCTGATCAAGGCGAGGATTCAAGTTGATTTTGTAGTATGGGTTGCTGAGATGGGTCTGATAAGCACGAATTCCAGTACACCATCATAAATGGAGTAGCGGCTCAGGTTCCTCCGGAAGGAATTCAAGGACTCAGGAATGGTCCACTCGTCCTCAGTGTTGATCCGGATATAGAAATGACGACCTTCGATCCTAGCATTGACAGGCAGATAGGAGCTGATCGGGTATGAGCGGCGGGAGGTACTGGGCAGGGTGTTCGAGCTGCAATCTTGGATATGCGAATTGACGTGTCCCACGCTGAGTTTGCAGGAAGGATAGTCAAATGTCACAATGGAATCTTGACAGATCCCAACAGGCGCGATGATCAGAACGGTCACGGGACACATGTCGCAGTAATTGCCGGCGCGAGTGGTCTCAACCTGCAGGGCAAGGGCCTAGCTTCAGCTATGTCGTTCTACATTGATCAGGTTGGTGGGCCCGGAGGGGTCCGCCGTCCGTGCACGGGTGGTGAAACCCGTTTTCCTTCACCACTCATGTCGTGTCATAGGGCATTACGTCGTCGCCGCGCATAAGTTTTGTGCGTCGCTTCTTCACATTCTGAGAAATCGTCTAGGACGTTTGCTTTCAGGCGGCACGAGAGTGACTGCCGGAGCCCCGGGCGGGAATCGAACAAGCACCGTGGAACGCTCACCCTGCTCACATTACTCTGAGTATTGTGCTTTGCTCGGAATCAGGTAGGGGATGCGGAGCTGAGGGAGTGTTCAATTCCCGTTCCGGGTCGGAGTCTACTAGACGCCGAGTGGATTAGTCGCTTGAAGTCTTAGGCATGTTTTTCTGGGCAATCAGTGTTGCCTCTGACCTGAGTTGAAGGAGGAGGCTCTGGAATGACGCAGGAAACCAAAGATGTTTTTCGGATTCGCTTCGCGGCCTATTCTCTGGTACTGTCCGGTGTGTTTTTCGTTCTGTTTCCGGTGGTTCGACCTTTCTTCGATGAATCAAGCTTGCAGGGTGCGGCCGATTTTGCATCCACAAGATGGGTCGTGGCTCACGCGCTAGGAATGGGAGGCTTCATCCTGCTAACCTTGGGAATTCTGGGAGTATACATTCGGCTGCGGCCGACAAAGGTCGAGGGCCGCGCCTTCCGTGCCCTCATTTTAGCCTGGATCGGGTCAGGGTTGACGCTTCCCTTCTTTGGAGCCGAGGCCTTCAGCCTCCAAGTCATCGGCCAAGCAGCTGTCAACCAGAATAATACCGCCTTGATTTCATTAGTGAATTCAGTTCGCTTCGGATCCGGCATCATATTCATCGTGTCAGGACTCCTATTAGTCGCCGTTGCGACAATCTTTCTTGCATTAGCAATTTGGAAGTCAGGTCTCTTGCCTAAGTGGAGCGGCATCCCCCTCGGTATCGGGTTCGTTGTCTACATCCCTCAGTTGCAGGGTGACCCGTTCTTCCAGCCCATCAGAATTGCAGTCGGCGTATTAATCGCCCTTGGATGCATTTGGATAGCCCGGGGCATGTTGAGCGGCGTTAGAAACTAAGTTAGTTCTTTGAATGTGTCGCCGTTCGGTCTTTCTTTTCCTCCTCCTGTTTCCAGAACTCAGTCATTTGCGACTGTGCTCACGCGATAATACGATAAGGGTGCTAAGCACGAATAGTATTCCGATGGCAAGAGAGACGTCTAGCTCATAATTAGGCAGCGCCAAATGCAAAACCAAAGGGACCAGCAGAGTAAGCGAAACAAGCCCCAACACTATGAAAAACGCAAGCGCCAGCTTAGTTGTTGTCGAGTATCGTCGTCCATTGTTTGCCTGAGTAGTAGTTAGACCCGAAACTTTGCGTTCGATTTCGTCTCTGATTTCTCTCACTTTCTCAATAGGTTCGCCTTTCGGACCTTCTAGTTTCCAATCCTCCAGTTTTTTCTCCATCTTGGCGATCAGAGGTGCAGGGCAGACTTCTTCCACAGTACAACCCATTGTTACAACAAGATCAGCTTCTTCGATCATTCTTCTTGTCAGGAGTTTGGGTCTAGCCTTAGAGAGATCGATCCCTTTCTCCTTCATTGCGGCGATAACGATCGGGTTAACCGAGGTCGAAGGCAGTGTGCCAGCGCTTGATGCGTCGGCACCGTACTTTCGTGCGAAAGCTTCAGCCATCTGGCTTCGTCCAGCATTCTCAACGCAGACAAACAGTAACCTAATGATCTTCAAGGGAACTGTTCACAATCCTGCTACGGAAGCGCTCCTCCACTATTCGGTACCGGTGACTTTGAGGCGGGAGGTCAGTCGCACGATGATATTCAGGCCGAGGACGATGAGTAGGAGGATTAGGGCTGCGCCCCATGCGAATGCGTGAGCGCTGAGATAGGGCGATGTTCCGAAGTCATAGATCAGTACTGTAAGTGAGGCCGCGGGGTCGTTAAGGCTTGTCATCAGGAATTGGCTGCCTAGGGCTGTGAAAAGTAGCGGAGCCGTCTCGCCCATTACACGGGCGATTGATAGCGCGATGCCCGTGATGACTCCGCTCCTAGCGGTGCTGAGCAGAACGTATAGCAGCGTCTTTGACCTTGAGATACCTAGAGCAAGAGCGCCTTCCTTGATTGATGATGAAACGAGCTTGAGGGATTCGTTTGTCGATATGGCGACGATCGGAATCATCATGAACCCTAGGGCAACTCCGCCCGCCAGGGCGGAGAATCGGTGCATTGTGGCGACGAGTAGTTCGTATACGAAGATTCCGGTTACGATCGATGGAACCCCGGTAAGCACCTCAGCCAACAGGCGGACGTAATAGGCAAACTTGCCGGGGTACTCAGCCAGATACGCTCCGCCCAGCAATCCGAGAGGAACCCCAAACAGAGATGCGATGCCTACCATCACGAAGGTTCCTTCAAGAGCGTTCAGGATGCCGCCACCAGCTCCTCCGATGGGAGGCGTTACCTCTGTTAGGAAGCTTACACTGAGCGCGGCGTATCCGCTAACGATCGTCTGGTAGAGGATGGAGATGAGAGGGACAAGGGCGATGAGAAAGCTCGCGCTTGCGAGAATGACGTATAGCTTATCGCTGAATCGCCGTTTTCGTTCTAGGCTAAGCACGTAGTTCGCCTCTAATCTTGAAGCTGAGCCTCGCGATCAATAAGCGTCCGAGGAGGTTCATTATCAGGGCGATCGCGAACAGGATTAGACCCAGCTCGAACAGGGATGAGAGGTATATTGCATTGCCCGCTACCTCAGTGAACTCGTTGGCGATCACGCTAGGAATCGTGTAAGCCGGAAGGAATAAGGACGGGGAGATTCTCGGCACGTTCCCTATCACCATTGTTACCGCCATGGTTTCCCCAATCGCCCTACCCATCGCGAGCACGATTGCTGCCACTATGCCCGTGCGTGCGAAGGGAATCACGCTGGTGCGAATTGTTTCCCAATTGGTGGCTCCAAGAGCCAGGCTGGCTTCGCGTTGGCTTCTTGGAACCGCGCTTATCACTTCGCGCATCACGGAGGAACCGTATGGGATGACCATGATGGCAAGGATGACTCCGGCTGTTAGCATGCCCAGTCCGGTGTTCGGTCCCTGAAACAGGGGAAGAAATCCCAGCGAGGACTTGAGTGCCGGGTTTACATTGTTTCGCATAAACGGGACGAGTGTGAAGAGGCCCCAGAGCCCATAGACAACGCTTGGGACAGCGGCCAGTATCTCCACGAGGAAGACGGACGGGACGCGCAGAGATTCTGGTGACAGTTCTGACTGGAACAAAGCCACGCCTAGGCTCACTGGAACCGCAAACAGCAATGCGAGCAAGGTTGTCACAAGGGAACCGTAGATCGCGGGCAAGGCCCCGAGAATTGGCGGCCCTCCATCAGGAGGGTTCGGTATCCAGCTGGTACCGACTATGAATTTCAGACCGAAAAATGCGACAGAATCAACACTGCCGTTCCCAATCTCGTAAAGCATTAGGAGTGTGATTATTGGAACGGCTACTGCTGATATGATGAGTGCGGATTGAAAGAAATCTGGGCGCCGTGCGGTTCGACGGGCACTACGGATGCCGTACATCTTTTCGCACGACTATTGAGACAACACTGGCGTTCCCTGGAATGTGAGCGATTGCAGCAGTGTCTCGTCTGCCTTGACGATGTTGTCAGGCAGAGGTACGTAGATCAGGTCTGGCGAGTATTTCTGGCCGTCGTGAATTGCCCACCAGAGGAATTTCGCGAGGGCTTCAGCTTTTGCCCTGTCCATGTTGGGCTGCGACGACATCTCTCTGTAGATCAAGATGTACGTGTAGGTTGCTATTGGGTAGGATTGGTCTCCTGGGGCGTTCACTATGTGCACCCTTAGGTCGCTGGGGTCTGGGTTTCCTGTTGCGGCTGCCGCTGCGTTCCTGATGGTGTCGAGTGTTGGTACGATGAAGTTGCCCGCGGCGTTCTTGACCGCTCCGATACCCAGATGCTGCTGGGCTGCGTAGATCACGTCCACGTAGCCGATCGCGGCTGGTGTCTGGAATACCGTTCCAGCAACGCCCGCGTTGCCTTTGGCTCCCACTCCTGCGCCGAGTGTGTCAACAGGCCAGGTCACACTTGTACTGCGGCCGACGGCGGTCTTCCAGTCGGAGTTCGTTGTGTATAGAAAGTCCGTAAAGGCGTATGTGGTTCCGCTCCCGTCGGATCTGTGTACTGCTGTTATGGCTGCGTCGGGTAGCTTGACGTTCGGATTGAGTGCCTGAAACGCTGGGTCGTTCCATTTGGTGATCTTGCCCATGTAGATTCCCGCGAGGATGTCGCTGGTGAAGTTGAGTGTGGTGCTGTTCGATATTCCGTAGGAGTTGAGGTTGTAGGTTATTGCTACCCCGCCTAGGGTTTCTGGCATTAGGACGAGGCCTGTTGCGTTTCGCAGTTGAGCGTCGGTTAGTGGTGCGTCTGAAGCTCCGAAGTCCACGGTCTTGGCGGTTATCTGCTGTATTCCTCCACCGCTTCCAATCGGGTTATAATTGATTGTGACTGATGGGTTGAGGGCGTGGTACTCTACGGTCCACTTTTGTATCAGTGGGGCTGGGAATGTTGCTCCCGCGCCGAGAATTGTTACGGGCTGCGCTGGTCGTGTTTGTGACGTTTGCCCTGTCATGCTCGTTGTCTGCTGTCCTGAAGAGTTCATTGCTTGGTATCCGAGAGCGCCTGCAATGACGGCTACTATGACGATGCCGATGATCGCCAGCGTTCTCGTGTTGCGTTTAGCTGATTTGTTCGACATACGAATCAACGAGAACGCGCGATAACCGGATGAACTATAAGGCGAAATACCATGCGTTTTCCGGCACATCACGTGAATCTATACGACTCACATAACTCACATTCACTAAGCCGGTTGTGCCGGTAGAAAACGGTAGAGGGCGATGCTTGCGTCGAATACTCTTACGGAGTTGACACCGAGCAGTGAAAAGGATACGATAGTCATGGGCGATCTAAAATCGAAGTTAGCCTGCGAGAATCTGGGTGCAGGATTTGGCAAGAAGAAGGTTCTTGACGATATTTCACTGGGATTCAAAGAGAACGCCGTCACGGCCATCATCGGCCCGTCTGGGTGTGGGAAGTCCACGTTGATACGTTGCTTGAACAGGATGCATGAGGTGACGTCTGGCGCGTGGGTGACAGGGCGCGTGGTTCTGGACAACGAGAACATCTACGATCCCAACGTGGACCCTGTGACCGTTCGACGAAAGATCGGAATGGTGTTCCAGAAGCCCAACCCCTTCCCAACAATGTCGGTTTTCGACAACGTGGCCGCTGGACTCCGCCTGAATGGAATCCGGGATCATAGAGTGGTTTCTGAGAGAGTCGAAGAGAATCTGAGGAAGGCGTTCCTGCTTGAAGAGATTGGGGACAGAGTCGACGAGTCGGGTGCAAGTCTTTCGGGTGGTCAGCAGCAGAGGCTCTGTATTGCGCGTGCGTTGGCGGTGGAGCCAGAGGTGGTTCTGATGGATGAACCGTGCTCGGCGCTGGACCCGGTGGCGACTGCGAAGATTGAAGAGTTGATCATCAAGTTGAAAGAGACTTACACAGTAATCGTGGTCACTCACAACATGCAGCAGGCCGCTAGGATATCCAACCTTACCGGATTCCTGTATTTGGGCAAGTTGATTGAGTATGGGCCGACGGAGCAGATATTCTCGAACCCCCACAATGAGCTTACGGAGCGGTATATCAGCGGAAAGTTTGGTTGAACGCAGTTGCCTCGTCTAATGGATATGGGACTAGAACGGCTATCTAACGCTATTGCGGACATGTCGAATCTCGCACTTGACTCTGTGATGAAGGCGATTCAGGCCTACACTAAAGGAGAGAAGATCACAAAGGAAGCTCTGGATCGAGCGCATCAATTGTCGATGCTTGGAACAGAGGTTGAGGAACTCGCTGTCGAACTTATAGCAAGATACCAACCGGTAGCAACAGATCTTCGCTATATCAAATCCTGCTTGGAGATTTCATATGGCTTCTCGAGGTTTGGGAGATACGCTTACGACATCGCCCAAGTGCTGGAAATAGCTGGAGACCTTTCAGGATGCGACAAATCAGTCGTCGAAGACATGAGCGCAAGAGTAACCAAAATGATTCAAACTAGCATCAAATCATTTCAGACAAGAGACAACAAGGCCGCTCGTAGCCTCCGCCACGAGGACGACATAGTTGACGAGACATACTTAGAGTACACGAGGAAGCTATTCCATGACACTTCTACCCCTACTCGCTGTGCCTTGGCTTCAACACTCGTCTTGAGATATCTCGAACGAATCGCCGATCACGCCTGCCACATCGGAGATTCAGTCATATACATAACGACTGGGACGAAGATATAGTAACAGAAAAGCAGTAACATGAAATATGCCTCTTCTATAGGCATACATGTGAATGAGTTGAAAGAAACGGAACGATCCTACGAGGATAGGTATATCCGAAGAGTCCAGCTCACCGGCAGAGGGTCGTACATTGTCTCAATCCCGAAGCAATGGGTTGAGGAAGCTGGACTGAAGAAAGGAGGCCGTATTGAGTTTAGTAGACAACAGAATCAGGGTTTGTTACTGATACCATTTGAACGATCGAAATACGAAGACGAAAGGTCGCGTTGTTCAATCTCGATCGCGCCCGATTCAGACCCAGATGCAGTTACACGGATCATAATTTCCCTCTACGTAACCGGTTTCTCAACCATTGAAGTCAATTCAAAGTCTGGCAATCTAAGCGCCGCAGTTAGAGATAGCATCAGAGACGTCGCTAGAAGCAAGCTAGTCGGGACCGAGGTCGTCACAGAATCATCAAGGAGCGCAACCCTTCAGGTGTTGCTCAGCTACCCACAATTGCTTGTTCCTGACGCGGTGAGACGAATGAGTTCCATCGAGAGCTCCATGCAACAAGACGCAATGCAGGCTCTTACTAACCGCGACCATGACTTGGCGAGACAAGTGCTGAAGATTGATGACGAAATCGACAGGTTCAGCCTGTACATAATACGGCAGTTGAAATGGGCTGTTCGGCATCCGCCCCTACTCGAAAGAATCGGGCTCAGAGTTCCAGTTGAATGTTTAGGATACCGGATTGTCACGAAAAGCGTTGAACGCTCAGCAGACCATGCCGCACGAGTAGCCCAGAACTGTTTGCTATTACAACAACCCCTAAACCCTGCATTGCTCAAGGAGAGCAATGCGCTTAGTCAGCTTTCCCAACGGATGATGGAGAACGCATTACGGGCTCTCTTCGCCGACGATTATCAATTAGCTGAGTCAGTCCTTCTCGAAAAGGAGAAAGTGTCCTCAATAGAATCGAGATTCGTGGAACGGCTACTCAGAGAGAAGATGCCCCCCGCCGACCTGTCAGCTTTGCGTCTAGTGTCCGAAAGCCTCAGAAGGATAGGCGAATATGCAACCGATATAGCTGAAGTCGTCCTAAACCTCACCGTGCAAAAATTCGTTGAACCACACCTCAGAACGCCACCTGTCCAAGGTTGACAAGCACCACATCCCCCTCCCCCAGCAACCGCCTGCTCCGACTCTCCATCCCCCTAGTCCTCACCGTCATGCTGGGCCTTTAATTCGCGCTCTTAAAACGCCGCAGACAAGCAACTTCCACACTCGGGTTCCACCACCCGCATGACCTTGGTGGGCCCGGAGGGATACGAACCCTCAATATTGAGGGTTCGAGAGCTTACGCATGCTGTGGGGCCGATGGGATTTTACCCCACCATTTGGTGAAATTATTGGTCTGCTGGAGATCTGTTTCGTTTCTGGTTAAGTCCGCGGCCCTCGTACCACTAGGTGACACACACACAAAGGACGGTTCAAACTGCGATACCGGCACCATAAATTGTTCACAGAGTAGTCGTAGGGATTAATCGCCTTCGTAGGAGTTTCCGAGTCTCTTCTACTAGAAGCACCAGGGGCGCTAGAGAATAGAGGATAACCCAATCCATCCAAGATAATGATGCTGTTCTGAACACCTGTTGAATAATCGGGATGTACACTATTGAAGCGAGAATTCCAATCTGTGCTAGGATTCCTAGAAATAGCCACTTGTTTCTGAAGGGACTTAATCGAAATGCAGATTGTGAGCTTGTTCGCGCTGAAAAGAAGTTGCCAAGCTGCCCGGCCATGATGCCTGCCAGTACCACTGTGGTGCCTTTCGCGTAGACTGTTGGGTCTGCGATCGAAGTCTGTCCGAACGCCCATCCTCCGGTCGTCCAAGTGTGAAAAGCCCAAACTAGGCAACCAACACCTACGATGGCTCCTACGTACAGTGAGCGAAGTAAGGTAGCGGAGCCGATGAGGCGACTCCCGAGGCGGCGGGGAGGCCTTCCCATTACGTCTGGCTCAGGAGGTTCCATAATTAAGGCCAGAGAGGGAAAAACGTCCATTCCTAAGTCGATTGCGAGAACTTGCACAACTAGCAGCGGAAGTGGAACTTGAAGGAGTATGAATGCAACGAAGGCGACGAGTTCTGCCCAGTTATGAGTGAAAACGTAGTACACGAACTTTTTCAAGTTGTCGAACATGGCCCTGCCAAACTTTACACCCTCAACCAACGAAACGAAATTATCGTCCAGTAATACCATGTCGGCTGATTCGCGGGCAACATCGGTTCCGCCGACCCCCATAGCAATTCCGACCTCCGCCTGAATCAAAGCCGGAGCGTCATTAACCCCGTCGCCTGTCACCGCGACTGTTTCGCCTTTAGATTTCAGCGCCCTGACTATCTGCAGTTTCTGTTCCGGAGTAGTTCTCGCGAACACGATTTCACGATTATCCAGAATTGCTGATAACTCGTCATTCGTTGCCTTGCTGAGCTCGTATCCAGAGACGACCAAGGCCTGCTGGGACGTGACGATTCCAATCCTCTTCGCGATCGCTTCAGCCGTCAGTTCGTGGTCACCTGTCACCATAATTACTTGGATACCCGCGCCACGGGCTTCTGAAACTGCCTTCTGCATCAAGGGCCTTGGGGGATCGAATAATGCCGCCAGTCCTAGGAACGTTAGGTCGTTTTCAACTATTTCGGAGTCAAACCTTTTGACATCATCTGGAAGTACGCGAGAAGCCATTCCAAGTACTCTGAAGCCCTTTGAAGCAAAGTCTTCAATCCGTTTCTCAACCATTTCTCTCATGCCATCATCGAAGGACTTATATTCGTTGTCGAGAAAGATTCTGGCACATTTGGGTAGGAGTTCGCGGGATGCTCCTTTCGTGTAGGCCAAAGTCTTTCCGTCCGGCGCTCTGTGGATGCTTGTCATAAGCCGCCGCTTTGAGTCAAATGGGATCAGTCCTACCCTCGGGTTGAGTGCCAGTGCCTCGCTTACGTTGAAATCCCCTTTCCCAGCAAAAACAGCGAACGCGCCATCTGTCGGATCTCCCAGCACAGTCCACCTCGGGATCCTGTCTGAAGGCGGGCTAAGTTTCGCGTTATTGCAAAAGGCGGAAACCTCGAAGAGTGAAAGGACGTGCGGCCTCTCAGCCCTTGTGACACGCCTACCTTCAACCGTTACGAAACCGTCGGGGCTGAATCCGTCTCCTGTTACCTCGAAAATCTCGCCGTTAGCCCAGAGTTCCTTTAACATCATCTCACCACTCGTGATGGTCCCTGTCTTATCGACGCACATCACTGTCGCCGACCCAAGAGTTTCCACAGAAGACAGGCGCTTCACTACAACATTCCTCTTGGACATGGCGAGCGCGGTCAAAGCCAACGAGAGTGACACGGTAAGTTGGAATCCTTCCGGAACCAGTGCGATCATCACCGCAATAGCGAAGAACAGGCTATCGACAATTGTCAGTTTTAGCAACAGTCCTGCCACCGCGAAGAATACGCCACCGACGATCAGGGCAACGACGAAGTCGACCTTGGCCATGTAATCGATTTCTTTCTGTAGGCGACTAAGTGGTTCCTTGACTTCACGTGCTAACGACACGATCTTTCCGAATTGAGTATCCTTTCCAGTCTTGAGCACGATCGCCTTGGCGACGCCCGAAACTATTGTGGTGCCAGAGAATATGATGTTATGGAAATCTGTAATGCTCTCTATCGAAGTGCCACGGGCGATCGTGGCGAAGCGCCTCTGTGGCTCCGACTCACCTGTGAGGATAGAGTTGTCCACGGAGGTTTCGAACGCGGTCGTCAACCTGGCGTCTGCCGGGACTCGATCCCCTTCTTCTAATGCGATCATGTCGCCGGGGACTATCTGTGCCACATTCAGCTCCTTGAATTCGCCATCACGCAGGACCTTCGCGTTCGCTGGAACAAGATTCGCTATTGCCTGTACAGCTTTTTCCGCCCTATACTCCTGAATCACGCTGAAACAGGCGTTGACCAGAACGACCCCCAGAATTGCGAAAGCCATTTGGAAGGAGGTCGGGTCGCTGTATACCCAGCCTGTCAGGAACGAAAGCAGTGAGGCAACTAGCAAAACAACATTGAACAGGTTCTTGAATTGGACGAGAAACTTCTCTGCAGGGTGCGGTCGCTTTGCGGAAGGTAGAACATTAGGACCGTATTCTTCGAGCCTTATCTTCGCCTGAGTTGATGAGAGCCCGTCGGGTGATGATCGAAGGTCATCAAAGACGCTCTGTATATCTGCGAATGCTGTTTGATCATAGGACAACGAAATAGACCTTCTCTGAACGGTCTCATGCCTCGAAGCCTTTAGTCCGAACCAGTCCAGAATCCTCTATAATAGGCATGCGTCGCATCCAGGAACGAAGTGGTGGCAGTCCAAAACCAGCACGCACAGAAAATGAGGAACATCGCGGTGAGGGCGGAGGGATTTGAATCGGAAATGTTCCGGTCGACCCGGTCCTGTGTTCAAAGGCGAGAGTGGGCCCGGAGGGATTCGAACCCTCGACCAGCAGGTTGCTCCGTTGCAACTTATGAGCTTCGACCCATGCTTTCTGTCGCTCTAGCCTGGCTGAGCTACGGGCCCTCTGAGCGGTCAGGAGATTGTACTTGCTTTCGCTCAAAAAGCTTCTCAGGCTGTATGGGAAGCACCAGCGTTCAAGTTGACTGGGTAGACGTTTGAGTGGCGATTTGCGGTCGACGGCTCCCCGTGCGATGAACAGTTCTGGGAGGATTCCTGCAAAACACGGACCCGATAATCATCGACTCTTCCTGCGCCTTTTGACCTGTAACAGAAGGAGTGAGACCTCATGTCGGGTTGTGGATTCGAAGAATTGTATACCAAAATGACCGAAGCATGGAGTAGGCTTTTCAGGCCTTGGTTGTGGACAATTAAATGGTGGTCGACAACATCGGCGGTGGCGATGGCTGAAACACCGGAACTGCGGGCACGAGAATGCCCCCGGCAATTACCATCAACAAGTAGATTGCAGTCCTGTTGGCGAACTTCAAATCCATTGTTACCAGCTCTTGATTTTCTTCCCGTCAACTGACACAAGGTATTGCCTCAGCTGGGGAGCGAGGATCGCTGTAACGGCTAACTTCTGCGGGAGTTGGGGTGCCAAGCTATCTGAGATGTTGGTTTCCCTCTAACATTTTTTGCCAGTAGTTTGCGCGCGCTATTGATGGCAAACAGATAGTAACCTGGCTTGCAGTTTGCACGATGTTGTCCGCCTGAAGTTCAAATGTGTCGGTGACCCCATTCACTCTCACCGTATAGACTCCTGCCTTCAGTCCGACGACATCTAATGGAATGACCTTCTCGAAGGGAGTAATCACCTGTGCACACACCGCGTCAGCCGGGCGGGTGGTACTTACTGTGATTATGAATGTGGTGGGTTCGCGCTTCGTTCTTATGTTTCCGATTTCTGTGCAACTATCTGTAAGTTCACCGTACACAACCACATTTACTTGCACTGGAAAGGATTCCAGAATAATGATTCGAACACTCTTGACATTCGCCAGTCCCTTGATCGTGCCTGTATCTTTTCCTTGCTCACTGGCATACCACACAGCCATCGAAGAGGCAGCTAATACAAGAACTATTGCAGTTACTGAAACAAGAACGACTCTTCTTGGCATACCGTATCGTACAATTGCTAAGCTCCATATCATAAGATTCTTGCCTATGGAACATCTGTTCCAAACCGTACGACAAGCGATCATGCTAAGCTTGGTATGGCCTAGTCAGTGCTGTGATGGTTCTCAGAGGAGAGTTGCCGTGATAAGATGAACGCTTCCGGATCGTGGCCTTGCATAGAGCAAAGTCGCGTGTTGTTTGGCGGCCGTGCTGCTATCGGCATCGGTTGGTTATCTGATTGCGTTGCATGTGCCAGCTGGGAAGCCTCAGCATAAGTAACCCTTTCATGACCTGAAAGCCGAACTTGCTGTAAGAGTTGACGTTCCCGCGTTTGTCGGTTTCCGAATAGTCAATCTCCGCATGCAACAGTCACTACTCGTCCTAGATTGTGAGTTTGCGTCGCTAAAACGACGCCACGCTGCAACTCAGAGCCTGTTCTCTGCAAATCTGCCGATTCTCTTAGATCTCAGCGGTGTTGCGACACGCTGGTTATGGATTACAGACCAACGCCTTGTGTTGACACCAATGGCTAGAAACTAATGTGTGGGTGGTGCTCCGGGCGGGATTTTCAGCGCTCATGCGCTTTTGAACCCGCGTCGCTGGCTCTCCCCTTACTCGAGAGGCCAACATACTCTCGGTGGCAGACGCCTTGACCGGGCTATATTCGGTAGCGGCGAACGCTTCTACCGGAGCCCCAGAAGCCCGGAGCAATCCGAGTAAGCAAGTTACACGATATTTTAAGGGTGTGCAAAGTCGCGCTGACGCGTAGGCTGGAAAAAATCGAGAGGAAATGTGGCTTAGTATTCCGGCATTTCTCCGCCTCTCGGTGGTGGAGTCGGAGGTGGCTTCGCTGCTGCGATCACGTCGTCAATACGCAGTATCATCGATGCGGCTTCGGCTGCGGACTTGATGGCCTGTTCCTTGACTCTTGTTGGATCAATCACGCCTTGTTTCTTCATGTCCCTAACGCCGCCCTTGAAGACATCAACGCCGTATGCGACGCCTTCCTTTTTCTCGTGTGCCGAGCGAAGGGCCACTGTGATGTCAATCGGATCGAGACCAGCGTTCTCCGCAAGCGTCTTTGGAATCATTTCGAGGGTGTCAGCGAAAGCCTCGATTGCGAGTTGCTCTCGCCCACCTACCTTACTGGCGTATTCCTTCACCCGCTTTGCGAGCTCACCCTCGATTGCGCCTCCGCCGACGACAACCTTGGGCTTGTGCACCACATCGGCCACAACCGAAAGAGCGTCCTTCATCGCTCTTTCAGCCTCATCGACTAGGCGCTCGATACCTGCTCGGATTAGGATACTGACCGACCTTGGATCTTGGCATCCCTCTATGAAGACCATCTTGTCGTCGCCGATCTTTCTTTCCTCCGCAAGGCCCGCTTTGCCAAGATCTTTGGACGTCAAGTCATCTAAGTTCGTCACGATCCTTCCACCTGCAGCCCGTCCAAGCTTCTCCATGTCCGATTTCTTAATTCTCCGTACAGCAAGTATTCCTTCCTTTGCCAAGTAGTGCTGAGTGGTATCGTCGATGCCTTTCTGGCATAGTACGACATTAGCGCCAGAGGCCTTGATCTTATCGACCATCTCCTTCATCATGCGAGCCTCTTCGTCCAAGAAGGCTTTCATTTGGGATGGATCGTTGATTCGGATTTCCGCGGACATCTCCGTCTTCTCGATTTCCAGCGCGCAGTCAAGTAAAGCGATCTTCGGGTTCTTGACCATTTTCGGCATGCCTGGATGAACAACTTCCTTGTCGATGATTATGCCCTTGATCAAATGCGTGTCGAGCAGGCTGCCGCCTTCCTTCTTGACGAGTTGAATGTTGTCGATGTCTGCATACCAAGAATCTCCACGTTTCTCCATGATCTGTTGGACGGCTTCGACGCCGATATCGGCGAAGTGCTCACGAGCCGCGCCCAGACCTTTGCTGTGCATTGCGGTGACAGCAACTTTCTTCAGCGTAGCCTCGTCTTCCAGCTTAACCGGCTCGGACATGGAATTCAAAGTTTCGACCGCTTTGTCTGCAGCTTTCTTGTAACCGGCGACGATCGTCGTCGGGTGAACATTATCATCTAGAAGATTCTCAGCTCGTTTCAGCAGTTCGCCTGCAAGAATTACCGCGGTCGTTGTTCCGTCACCGACTTCATCATCCTGCGTCTTGGCGACTTCGACCATCATCTTGGCTGCGGGATTCTGGACATCGATCTCGTCTAGAACTGTGGCGCCGTCGTTAGTTACAGTCACATCGCCTAGAGTATCGACGAGCATCTTGTCCATTCCCCGTGGACCAAGAGTACTCTTTACAACTTCGGAAACAACGATCGCCGCGGTCATGTTACTTCGCTGAGCATCACGACCTCGGTTCCGTGTTGAGCCTTCCTTTAGAATGAGTACCGGTTGACCGGCTAGATAGGCCATTTTTGTTACCTCGGGTAACCCAGCATTAAAAATCCCGGTTATAAGTATTTTTCTTTGCTAGTTTCCCTTCGCTTAGACGTACAGATTACGCAACTGCGCGGACGTTGGGGAGCACAGACCATGGAAGGGGATCAACCTTCTTCAGTGAGCGGTTACCCCATGGGTCATGGCACCATCAGAATGGCCTAGACATTGCTTCGCCAAGTTCCGAGAGAAGTTATTATAGCAGACTCGCCATTCGAGCGCGAATTGTCTTCTCGATTTCTCGAGAAAGTCTTGGGGAAAAGCAGTTGCCAGTGAATCTGATGGTTCAAAGGACTAGCGTCCGCAATTCAACCTTGATAACTGGTTTTCATGGAGTGGGAGAAACAGGTTACATCTCAGTCTCATATCTCGTTCACGCCCTGAACGCGAAGAGGATCGGGTTTGTAGACGTTGCTCATCCTCCGCCGTTCATAGCAACATCGGAATCCGGCCTAGTTACGCCATTCGAAGTCTACAAGTCTGGTAGGATTGTGTTCGTCAAACTGGAGTTCTCTCCCCACAGGAGCGAGGAGGCTGAATTTGCTAAGACTCTTGCACAATGGACGATGGAGAACAGATTCAGGGATGCAGTGTTGATCGGTGGACTGGACGGTAGCTTGCAGGCAGGAACGGACAGCATCAGAGTTGTCCCAACGCATACATACCCGCTCAAGACGAGGAAAATGAATCACCCTACGCTTGAGGCCGGCCTCTTCGTTTACGGGCCCTTGGCAGTTATGTTGGGTGAGTTCGAGAAGCAGAACTTCCCGGCCGTCGCAGTATTGCCATACGCCTCGGCCAACCATGCTGACCCTAAGGCAGCCGCTACTGCAATCAGAGCTATTTCGAAAGCCTACCGCCTTATGGTGGACGTGAAAGAACTGGAGTATGATGCAAAGGATATCGAGCAAGAGGTTGAGAAACGGCTCCAGCAGACCGCGCGTTCATTACGTGGAATGTACGGATAACTCGACAATCATACATACGGATTGCTGAGCCATTCAGACAGACGAATTAGCTGATTACGAATGCATCTACGATTTCTAGGGGCTTGTCAAGAAGTTGGCAGATCCGCGGTCGCCGTCAAGAGCGACCAGAGTCAAATCCTCATGGATTACGGTGTCTTGATAAACCACGAAGTGGGCTTCCCAGTTCATATATCACCAAAGGATCTTGATGCAGTCGTCCTCACACACGCGCATTTAGATCATAGCGGACTAACACCGCTCTTCTACCTGCACTCTACGAAGCTACCAGTGTATGGGGTAGAACCCACCTTCAAACTGACCAGCGTTCTCGTTAGGGACATGATCAAGTTAAGTGGCTACTACCTCCCCTACGAGTACATAGACTTGGAGAGCATGATGAACCGAACTGTCCCAGTTGAATATCATTCACCCTTGAAAGTTGGGGACTTTGACATTACTCTGGTCAATGCCGGTCACATACCTGGAAGTGCACAGATAATCGCGGAAAACAATGGAAAACGCGTCCTGTACACGGGAGACTACAATCTAATTCCAACCCATCTCGTCCAAGGTGCGGAGAGAGCCTATAGGCACTTGGATGCGATAATCATTGAGAGCACCTACGCCAGTGAAGACCACCCTGAGAGAATAGAGGCGGAACGTAACTTCGTCCTAGCATGCAAAGAAATAATTGAAAACGGCGGGACGGTACTCGTACCAGCCTTTGGAGTGGGTCGATCCCAGGAAATCATATGCATGCTCTCTGATCATAACTTCTCCTATCCTGTCTTCGTGGACGGCATGGCCTTGGATGCGATTAGAATGCTCGAGGAACATCCAAACTCTCTGAGGGATGCGGAACGCTTCAGGAAAGCCATGAGGTTGGCGGAGCACATCAATAATTGGAAAAGCCGACGCCACGCGGCGCAGACAGCTGGAGTAATAGTCTCCCCAGCAGGGATGCTGAAGGGAGGGGCCTCTGTGTTCTACATGGAAAATATTTCTCGCGATGAACGAAACGGCATCTTTCTTGTAAGCTACCAAGTCCAAGGCTCGCCGGGTAGAATACTGCTAGACGAGGGCCGCTTCATAATCAGAGGCAGACCTGGGAAAGTCAAAGCGCGCGTTGAGAAATTTGATTTCTCATCGCATGGAGGAAGGATGCAGCTTCAGGAGACTCTGAAGGAACTGGACAACAAAACTCGTGTCTTCGTAGTTCATGGCGATGAAGCAAATTGTAGGCATCTCGCGGACTGGGCAAATAGAGAACTTGGACTGCAAGCCACAGTACCTGAGCCAGGCGACAACTACGATCTCTGAAACCCTCGGCGTAATCCAGTTAGGAGATGCGTCCGATTACTCATTGGAAGATTTGAAACCTCTCCTATCCGAGAAGCTTCCTTGGTTCAAGGTCCGAACAATCGACTATGTCCCGGGCACGCGCGAGGCCTATGATTCTCTACGTGACCAATTTCATTCAACTCGCATCTTGGCCCTTCTTGAGAGTGAAATCCAATCTCTGAAGGTGGACAGATTATTGGGTGTCGCGTCATTCGACCTGTATGTTCCGGGCATGAACTTTGTTTTCGGAGAAGCCAGACTTCTGGGGAGAGTGAGCGTGATTTCGACGTACAGGCTGAAACCACTACTCTCGGACGACTACATCCTATTCCAAGAAAGAGTTGTTAAAGAGGCTGTCCACGAAATAGGTCACATGCTGGGCATGAGACATTGCACTGACCACTCGTGCGTCATGTACTTCTCGGAGAGTATAATTGACACTGATAGGAAGAGTTCCGAGTTCTGCCGCAATTGCCGTTCTGAATTGAAGAGGCTGAGAGTTGAGTAAGGAATTTAGAGCAAAGCCTGAACATCTCCTCCCTGAAATCCTGGCGATAGCGCTAGCTGGGGCTCTTACATACTCCTTGAGAAGTACTCCAGTAGAGCCGCTCACGATCTTTCCTGAAACAACGGGAGGAGTGACCCTTAACGCAAGCATTTTTGTTGTCCTCATGGCTGCGACGGGAACGATGATGTACCTGTTTGTGAAATTCGGTTTGAAACGAATAGTCAGATACCTGATTAACTTCGCCCTGTTCGCTCTGCTTTTCTTCCTGTTCACCTGGTACGGTACGCTCTACGCCAATTATATTCCAACTCTTTTCGACTCATCTATGTGGCTACTTGTCAGCCTGTTCGCGTCGATTGGCTTGGGTTTGGCTATATACAGATCGAAAGGGATCCCGCACCTAGCTGCGATAATTGTTGTAGGAGGAATGACCGGAACCTTCCTGGGCGTCTCGATTCCTACGCTTACTGCGGTAGCGCTTCTCCTCGCGCTAGCTGGCTACGATCTTTTCGCAGTCTACAAAGGTCCCATAGGAAAGATGGCGAAATCCACTGATATAGAAGAGTTCACCGGCGCCGTCTTCACCTACGGGGACTTGACCATGGGTATGGGAGATATGGTGTTCTACTCGATGCTCGCAAGCAATTCGATGAAGAACTTCGGTCTCTTTCCATATGTTGCAGCAGGAATCGGACTCGTAGTCGGCGCATACCTAGGCTTCAAAATGCTTGAGGGTCGAGACATGTTTCCAGGATTACCATTCGCAATCATACTAGGACTGATTTTCATGTATGTGACGTTCCAGTTCTTACCGCCCCTCAAACCCACATGAAGAAACGCGTAGACGTACTCGCGAAACTGGCGGAAAGCCTCGTACGTCACTCGCGCATTTGACATCAATCCATTCCGGAAAGCATTAAGAAACGCATTCCATTGCATCTGACGTAACGGAAGTGTCCCAGCGTGCCCGCTCAACGAGCGATAATGCTCGCTCTACTCGTTGTTCTACCGAGCATATATGTGGGCTCGCTGGCAGGAACCCAAGTTGCAGCTCAAGCTACTGCTAATGCTGTGATGAACGAAGTTGAGATGGACCCTCCAGGCCCTGATATTGCAAAGCAGTGGATCGAACTCTATAACCCCACAAACCAAGGTGTAGATGTCTCTGGATGGAAACTCAGATCCGCAAGTGGAGCTGTAACAACTATGCAGTCTCGAATATCGGTTATTCCTAGTCTCGGATACTTGGTGTTAACTCTCCCGGGACGAAGCGTCATGAAGACAGGAGATACGGTAACCCTTAGTGATAGGAAGGGCACTGTAATCGATTCGACCCCGAATATCCGTGATGTGTCAGACAACAATCTCACTTGGCAGAGGTTTCCCAATGGCATTGACACTGGAGCTCTGAGTGATTGGAGATTCTCACCCTCAACTAAGGGCGCCACAAACGGTAAACTTGCTGCCACGTTGACCTTGGCCTCGCCAGTCTCATCTGCAACTTACGGAGACGCGATAACCCTGTCAGGAAAACTGAACTTGACAATGAGCACGAGTATCTATCTTCTTATGAGGTTTGGGTCCTCATCAGTAAACCAAACACTTAGCACTACCAATGATGGAACATTCTCTTATGTCTGGAGTCCAAGCTCGGCGGGAGGTTATACCGCAACTGCCTTCTGGAAAGGAGATTCACTACACGACCCTGCAACATCGTCCACTGTCTCGATTCTCGTCAATAAACTCCAAGCCAAATTGACGTTGTCTCCAACATCGATGAACTTGACAGAGCCTGCGCGCGCAACATTCACGGGAGCCATTTCACCGACGATCCCGCAGGCTCTGATCACCATCACAATCATCACCCCAAATCAGACTGTGGAGTCACGCGCTGTGCAAACATCCACGAATGGGAGCTTCAGATTCACCTTCGTCCCATCTTTCCCCGGCAATTGGACCTTGACTGCTTCATGGGAAGGAGATGCGAACCACTATGGAGATCAAAGCGCAGCATCTATCGTGAGGCTCTCACCCGTCACCGAATTCGACGCCTCACTCCTCATACTAATCACGATTCCAGTAACCATCGCTGTTGTGGCATTTGTGTACAGATATGCGGGAACTCCCCTTGGTCTGCCTCTAGGCCAGATTCTAAAGAGACGTGCTCCTCCTCATTTGAGACCACTGCGAGTTCTGAATGGCGCGATATGCCCGATGTGCTTTAGACCAATGATGTATGAACCGAAAGGCGCTGATTGGCACTGCGAGCACTGTGGAGTCTTTTATGAATCCCAAATATGAGGAACCCAAATCGAGCGAACTATTACGATCGCACGTTCGCGAAATCGGGTATGCGCTGACTGCCTTGCTTGTTCCCTTTGGAGTGCGCCTAATACCGGAAGCATTCTCCTATCCATATCCCATCGGCTTCGATACAATCGGCTACTACATTCCGATCATGCAATCCCGAATCGCGCTACTGACAAGCCCATCTAATTTCTTCGAGGGCACATGATGAGAAGTCCTTGCGGTTCCATTGAAATTCATAAACAGCTCGCAGTGGACATCGCGTCGCCGAAGAGTTGTTAAGTTTGTTCATACAAGTTTGACCCGCGGCATGACGTGGATTGACCTGCACTGAGGTTCCTCACGCCGGATGAGGAGATGCATCTCCGCTGACCGCAACAACACTTATAGTGGGAACAGGGTGTTGCCGTAACGAACGGTGCTCTGATGTCCGATTCGCGGAAATACGTTGCCCCTAGATGGGACAAGATTTACGAGATGCTCATTGACCTCGCTCTCAGGATAAGAGAGTCAGGTTTCAAGGCGGATCTAATTGTAGGTGTCTCGAGGGGGGGATGGGCACCGGGACGCGTACTTTCAGACCTATTGGAGAACCCACACACAGTCAACATCAAGATTGAGTTCTACACCGGCATTGGAAAGACTGCACGTACTCCAATAATCACTCAACCGATAAGCGAAGAGATTTCCGGGAAGAAAGTCCTAGTCGTTGACGATGTAGCTGATACCGGGGAAAGCCTAAGGGTCGCCCTGGATCACGTACTCTCCAAAGGAGCAGAGAGCGTAAGAACGGTAACCATATACTACAAGCCTCACAGCACGTTCAAGCCGGATTTCTTTGCAGATTCCACAAGTGATTGGATAATCTTCCCTTGGGAGAGGTTGGAAGCAACAAAGCTTTTGATCGAGGAAGCACGTTCTGGCGGTCGAAATTTAGACTCTGTCCGCCAGATCTTGAAAGGATGCGGTTTTGACGACAAGACCATCGAATCACTACTTCAGCTCGCCATTCCAAGGTCATAGGGCTTGCTCTTTGAATTTCCGGAACTCAGATGCTATCTTCGAATCTCCGGATTCGATGCTTCCGCTAGTGATGTGGCAGCAATCCTTCAAGCGGTTCAGGACAAGTTTCCTAGAGTCGCTATCCAGCTTGTTGACATAGACAGAGTTCCAGGGTCACGGTTTCTGCTTCACGCTGTCTTCAACGCCTGGAAATCATTCCACTCGGGAGACCCGATCTCAAGAACGCTTGGAATGGAGATACTGCTCTTCGTCGCAGCCAACTCGCAGATAAGCGAGGCGATCAAAGCAGTTGGCGTCACTTCCAATACAAGAAAGATCGCCGCGGTTCTGGCTGGTCCCTCAAGGGAAGAGGTTTCGGCAGCCGCAGACTTCCTGTCGAACCTCCTCAGGGGGCAAGGCCGGGATGAACTTCTCGAGGAGTGGTCGCCAGAGAGGATTCAGAATGTGCGTTTCGCCTATCAAATCGGTGGAAGAGAATTCAAAGCAACAGCTCGAAAAGGCGAGGAGATCGTTAAGGTTATAGAACGCTTAGCAATCGAACGGTCTGCCCTGCTCGCGATCAGGAAATAACAGACTCACCCTGTTCGTTTCTCGCGCTCAATCGATAGAACATCGTGCGCAGTAATCAGAGACACACCCGCCAACTTGCCGATTATCTCAACAAGCATTATCTTGTCTGGCGAGTCGAGGTCGACCGCTCGATCAATCCGTCTAGCGATTGTTTCGATAATCGTCTTACTAGACAGGTCAGTGTGGCGTTTCTCCACAGTAATTCTGAATTTCTCTTGTTCGCCGATTCCGCTCACTAGGTTTAGGGCTGCCTGCTCGATCTCCTCCAAGTTTGCAGGTACGACCTTCTGCACGGGAACCAGTTTCAACGTGTACTTGAATTCCCAAGGCCTTTCCCTGAGAAGACTTCGAAGATCGCGAATTGCTTTAATCGGATCCAGCTTAGTCTTGGCAACAACCAATCCTATGACCGATGTAGTTTCGATGATCGAACCCCGGTCTCCTACCTCTCCTAGGAGATACCACATCTCGCTACACGTGTTCCGTTCATTACCGCGGCTTGTCGAAATGATGAGATTAAAGTCATCTAGCATTGGAGAGACACCAAGAGCGTCGAGATTGGACTGCGGAGCATTAATAGCTATCCCGTCTCCCGGTGCTTAAGGAACTTCATAATCTCTCCTCTGCTAATCGGACCCTCACGCAAGAGCTCTAACCGATCCTTCGACAAGTCGACAACGGTTGAAGCTATTCCAAGAGGAGCTCTACCGCCATCAAGGACAAGGTCAACACGGTCTCCCAATTCCTTCACGACGTCTTCAGCTGTGATGAGAGGTGATCTCCCAGTCAAGTTTGCGCTTGTCCCAACCAAGTGCCCAGAACACAATCCCAAGAGATCAAGACAGATAGCGTGATCCGGCCTACGCACGCCCACAGTCCCCTGTGGAACAAGATCGGCTGGAAGCACTTTTCTCGCAGGCAAAACCAGAGTGAGAGGTCCCGGCCAGAACCTCTGCGCTAGCCTCCTAGCTTGGTTCGAAAGCTCAGCAATCCTTTCCGCGTCCTCGAGGCTCTTCACCAAGACAGGCATGGGCTTCGTTCGCCCACTCTTTGCTTTTATCGCCCTCTGAACCGCCGAGGCGTTAAGGGGATCGCAACCCAACCCATATACTGTATCGGTGGGATAGCAGATGAGACCTCCATTTGCCACAACTCGGGCGGCTTCAGCCAAGCTATCCAAGTCAGGCTTCAACACGCGTACCAAACGAACTCACCAAACTCTTTGATGCTACCAAAGCTGCAAACTGCTTAAAGATTAGTCCGCAGACTCGGTGGAATAACTAGAGACTTCGGACTCAGTTGGGAATCAGTGCGAACCTGGGAGAGCTTGAGAATGTCGGCGAAGATAGTCGTTCACGGTGGGGCTGGCTTCTGGTACAAGAACATCCGGAAAGGTCTACATGGTGTACTCGCAGCGGCCTCAACGGGCAATGACATCCTGAAGCGAGGTGGTATGGCGCTTGATGCCGTTGAAG